>Ga0222716_10001072_pt1 | contig 23123 bp, 18 predicted proteins | sample C33_13DmetaG_FD_165044 | JGI IMG/M metagenome (GOLD analysis project Ga0222716, IMG submission 165044) | Estuarine water microbial communities from San Francisco Bay, California, United States - C33_13D | ecosystem: Environmental > Aquatic > Marine > Unclassified | place: USA: California... | reverse complement strand
CTGGATGACCTTGAAAACCATAAAATGGATAATTCTTATATTTTATAATATTTATAAATGATTTGTATTTTTTATCTTTACTTATTGCAACTAAATCTATAGATTTTAAATTTTTTATTGTTTTTGGTGAAATACCCAATTTATTATTAAAAATCATTTTATTAGATTTTTTATAATATTTTTTAAATTGTTTACTCGTTTGGTTTTTACAATATAAAGGACATGTTTTATAACCAAAATATGCTTTTGTATTCATAAAAAAGTCTTTTATAGTTTTTTTATTAGGTTTTTTTTTACTTTCTATTAATAATAAATTTTCAAAACCATGGCATATACTTAATAAAGGAAACAAACGATATTTATTTATTTTTTTTATTATTTTTATTAAATAACTTTGACTATTAAAATGTTCCTTAAATTCTTTTCTATAATAATAATAATTACCTACTTGTGATCCGGGAAAAATTATACCATCTAAATTTTGAACTATTAATTTTAGTTTATTTTTCGTTAAGTTATATGGTATTATTAATATATCTATGTTTTGCTTTTTTAAAATATTTATTATATCTTCTTTTAAAAAAATTTCTTTTGAATTTTTTGAATCTTTATGTATATATGGTGTTGCTAATATACCAACTATTGGATTTATATGTACCATAACTTAATTAATATAACTTTATAAAAAATTATATATTAATTATTTTTTTTTAGATTGAATCTTTTATATACGTTTCCTTACATAATTTTTTAATTACTTTTTCATCTATAGAATCAGTAGATTTCCCTATTGTTGATATTGTTTTTGTAAAATAATCTGTCTTATCTTCGCTCTTCATAAAATCAGGATTTAATTTTTTCCAATCCATTAATGCATTGTAATTTTTTGAAGATGTTTTTTTTATTACATTCTTTACTTTTTCTTTGGCTTTATCTTTTGACCATGCATTGTCTTCTTTAATATAAAGTGTCTCTCGCTTTGTATCAGTACAATGCATTGGTCTTTCATATATACTCAATTTACTCATATTGTCTATTATTGTTTTACTTATTCCATCTGCTAATCCGTTTTGTTTTGTAAAATCTAATTGGTCTAGTGTAACATGTAAAGTTTTTATAAAATCACTCATATTTATTGCATCTTTACATTGCTCATTTAAAAAAACATTAATATTAAACTTATTATTTTGTGTATTATTATTATTATTATTACCTACCTTTGGTATAAGTTCGCTTATTTGTTCTTGTTGTTTTAATAACTGATTTTGTTGTTGAAATATGATATTTTTTAATTCTTTATTATCATTTAATATTTGCATTATTGTGTCATTTGATACTGTCAATTGAGTATTTGAAATATCATTATTTGTTTCTTTAATTTCAATAAAATCGCATTTTTTTTTATGACGATAATAACCAGAATGAAATTTATATATTTTTCCACATATACAAGGATAGTTAGACTTTTTTGTATCATTTAATGTATCATTGTGTTTTTTGCTGTTAAAATGTTTTGCTAAATCAGATTTTCTTTTAGCAACATAGTCACATTTATCACAATATAATTCAATTGAAGAATTTTGAGAATTATGTGTATCCATTTTATATAATAATGATACATTAAAAATTCTCTAAATTGTTTTAATTTTAAGAGTTTTAATGTATCATTTATGTATCATTTGTTTTATGGTATGAATAACTATTTTTAACAGATTTTTATTTATACCAATTAAGATTATACTTTAAAAATAATAATAAATTTATATATTTTTTGAGAATTTTGAGAATTATTTTGTATCAAAAAATGGTACATTATTTTTCTCAAAATAATTTGAGAATTTTATGTACCATTTTGTATCATTTTGACATTATGCTTTCATATCATTATTTATATATAATATTTTGTAATCTTTTTTCTATTTATAAATATTTTTTATTTTTTTTGAGAATTTTGAGAATTTTCACATGTACCATAAATGATACATAAAAATTCTCAAAAATTTGTAAAAAAAACATGGTAAGGACTTTTTACATATTGTTATTTTTTATTTAAAACCTTAAAGGTAATAAAACTGATTTTTAAGGCATTTTTCAACCATTTTTATATAAAGGCTGGCTCATATCAAAATTGGACATTTTAAGAATGTCCCATTCCAAAAAAATTGCCAAATCTTTTTTTGCTTTTTTTTTCATGTTTTTAAAGAATTATATTTTTATTATGTAATAAGAGATAAAAACAAAAAAAGGAGTTTTAAGCCTTTTTTTGTTTTTTCTTTTTTCTTTTTTTGTTTTTTCTTTTTTGTTTTTTGTTTTTTTGGTTTTTTGGTTTTTTGGTTTTTTGGTTAGTCAACCTCCCTGCAAATCCAGCGCGACAAATGCCTGCATGAGCAGTTACAATTTGTCCACTGAGTTTCGGGAGTTGTCAAGTCTTCCCACTTGGTCAAACTTCTTGGCTTGTTTGTTTGGTGCCTTGCGCAACAATTGCAAGAACCAAACGTCTTCAACACATCGCCACGGTTCAAGACCTTGCTTCTGTAAAAGACATTATAACCTTTTACTGATGAACCAAGGTTGCAATCAAATGTTGCAAACTCAATCATGGAAACAAGTTCCACAACTTTGGTCTTGATGAACGAGCGAACCGCTTGTTGCAAGACGTTGGCTGCCCAGGTGTGGTTCATAGACCAGATGTGGTCAAGAACGTCATTTGGGAGCTTGCTCAGGAGCGTGCTGTCGTATGTCTTGTAGCAAGACATCTGTGGGTTGGTGTTTGTTTGTGTTTTCTACTTGGGTACTATTGCTTAACTCAAATTTTTTCTATTCAATTTTTTCTAGAACCCCCAATCCTTGAAAATCAATTTCAAAAAATAATATATTTAAAAAAATAATAAATTTAAAAAAAATAATAATATATTAAAAAAATAATATATTATTAAAATAATTGGTCCTTAAAATGCTCTCATATTTCAATTTAACCGAGTCTAGGGAATCCAACAAGATTGGCGCCTATACCGAAACCAGCACCTGATCTAGCACTTGCACCCATAGTTGGAACGAATGTATCTAAAATAGAGAATGTTGCGGCAGCCATTAATGCAATAATAGCAATTTCTTCAAATTTTAAAGCACGTTTTTCAGGCGGTATAACAAAGGCAACAATCGCAACCATAAGACCTTCTACTAAATATTTAATGGCTCTTTTAACGAGTTCTCCCATACCTGGATTCATTTTGTTTATAATAAATATAAAGAAAAAAATAAAATAATTAAACTTATTATTTTTCTTAAATCTAAACTTTAAATTTGTTAATTCTAATTAATTTTAATAAATTAGTTTTTAATAAATTAGTTTTAATAAATTAGTATTTAAAATTATTTAAACAAAGCAATCTATTAATATTATAATGTCGGCAAAAAAATCTGCTAAAGCAAAAAAAGAGAATCTTGAAACTGCTGAAAATACGAAATATGTTGATTTATTAGATGAAGATAAACCAATTGCAGGACAAAAGTTTGCTTGTTTAAGTTTCATTTCTCCTGAAGAAATAATTAGAAATAAACAATTATTTTTCTTTGAAAAATTCCTGAAAAATTTTGAATTTAAAAAGACTTTTGAAAAATATACTCAGTTTTTGAATTTCTTAAGTTATAAATACAATGTTGATTTTAACAAACTTACTAAAGATATGGAAGAATTTGTAGAAGAAGAAAAAGACAATTTATTTTTAACAAGTTTAGATGATGAATATAAATCTTTCATTGATGCAAAAGAAGAACAATTAACTAAAGAATATAATGAAAAACACGAATTTCAAACAAATACACGAGGTCTAAAAGTTAGAGGTGTATTTGCTACACAAGAAGAAGCAGAAATGAAATGTAAAATGCTAAGACAAGAAGATACAAATCACGATGTTTATGTGGGACCAGTTGGTATGTGGATGCCATTCCATCCGGAAGCATATAAAACAGGTCGCGTAGAATATTTAGAAAAAGAACTAAATGAATTAATGGCACAAAAGAAACAAAATGATGAAGTTTCTAAAGAAGAATTTAAGAAACGCGTAAAAGATTCTAAACGTAAAGCAATTGAAGAAAATGTTGCAAAAGCAGAAAAAGAAGGCAATAAACTTATGCAAACCATTGATGAAGATGGTAATTTAGTAAATGCAGATAGAATGGATGTTCCTGGTAAAAATCTATTATTTGGAACTGGTGAAAATGATGATGCTGCAACGGCAGATTTACGTAAAGAATTATTTGAAGCAGAAGATGTAATTTTATCAAGTCAAAAAGATAATGACCATGGTTTAAGTGAAATTTTAGAAAGACAAAAAGAAAGAGAAGAAAAAGAAAGAGAAGAAAAAGAAAAAGAAGAGGAACCAGATAAATCACAACAAATTGATAAAATTAATATAGATTAATAAATAATTTATATATATATATATATTAATTATGGATTACTTAAACGAATTAAAAGATATATTAAAAAAAGTTTATGGTTTAGATTATCATAGTGATAAAACAGATAATGAATATCACAAAAAAGGTTATGAATTTTTTAATGAGCCAGAAACAAAAGAAAATATAGACGCGGCTATAGAATTATTATCTAAAAAAAATGAAAATTTTATTTTAATAGATATAGAAAATATTTATTTTCATTATACAGCATCTCCAACAGATAAAAGGCTACTTGCTGGAATATTAAAACCATATTTAAAAAAATATAATATTGTATTATTTTGTCAAAAACATAGTCTTGAGAATGCTAATGAAAAGGTTAAAACAGATGGACGAATAAAAAATTTAGTAGATCATTTACCAAGAAGACTTGCTAAAAAAGTTTATATATTCTCAGGAGATAAACAATATGAAAAAACACTGTTAGGAAAAGTTTTAAACTTTGGAAAAAAACTTAAAAGATTTCAGGAAGTACAAATAATACTTAAAGAAGTTCCAAATCAAAGTGAAGTAGATGATATTTTATTAGTCTATGTTGCTAAACAACTAATAGAAAAAGAAAAACAAAATATTTTTATAGTATCACGTGATAAATTTAGATGGTTAGCAGGCAATCCTACATTAATGAATGCTATTACAAAAATAAGAAAAGATTCTATTGGTGATCAAGATATATCACTAGATATACCTAATAATAACACAAGAAAAAGACATAAAGCCCCTTCAGACCGTCTAAGAAGAGATCGGAACCCCCCCCCCACCACAAGAAAAAGACATCGTGATAGTTCTGGTTCTAGTTCTGGTTCTAGTTATGGTTCTAGTTATGGTTCTAGTTCTGGTTCTAGATCTGGTTCTAGTTCTGGTTCTACTAAGAAAAGGAAAAAAAAATCGCGTATGGGGCGATCTCCCCATAAAAGATAAAAATTGAAATAATTTATTTAAACTTATTAAAAATAAATTATTAACATATATTAAGGTAATATGAGTAAAACTGAAACACCTCCACATATTTGTAGTTTAATTAATTGTACAAAGAAAATTAAATTAACTGATTTTGCTTGTAAATGTGAAAAATATTTTTGTAAATTTCATAAAGATCCACTTAACCATAATTGTAGTTATGATTATAAAGAAACTAATAAAAAACAAAAAAAAATTGATGACTTAATTTGTAAAGCGGTTAAAGTACAAAAACTATAAATATATTAGGGATTTATAATAAATACAAAATTATATCTATTATAAATCATAGTAATACTAATATTATGAAATATAATGATCCAAATTATCATAAAATTAATTATAGCAATTATAGTTTAAAAGAACTATATGAGGAACGAATTAATATAATAAATAATAATTATAACTATAATCCAAAATCATTATACAAAATAGTTGATTTTATTGAAAGTGAAATATTAAAAGATGAAAAAGGTATGATACTTTTGGTTAATTTACAAATAATAGCAGAAAATAGACGCCATTTGGAATATACTTATTGTTCTAAAGAACAACATTATTATCTATTTTCAAAACTGTTGGAGTCAGCACATAATTGTGAGACACTATTGAATTTAAAGAAAGATAGTATAATAACATATGAAGAAAAAATTCGTAGGAATTGGTTAAACATAACACATATTATAGGAAAATTTACAAATAATTTTATAAATGAAATTAAAGAAGTAATTTTATTATGTGGATGTAATAAAAGTATTAAATAATAATAAATAATATTGAATTATATGAAATATAATATTTATTTATTATAATAAATAAATAATGGATGTTAAAGTATTAATTAGAACATTTTTTTTCTATTTTTTAACAAGTGGATTAATAATATCTTTAGCATTAACTTTTTTAGAACATGTTAGTAAATTTTATAGTTTTGTGAATGTTTTTGCATTTGCCAGTGGCAGTTTTTTTTTAATTAATTTGATGCAATACAATGTTGTTGCAGAAAATAATCCACTCGCGGTTAAAGGATTTTTAATACATACTATTTTGGGAGTATTAAGTTTTCTATTTTTAACAACTACTATGTTACTCTTACATAGTTTTAAATATAGCAGAAGTGATATTATAACAATTATGTTATCATTAATGATAATAATATTTGTAACATATCTTTATAGTTATAAAAAAGGGTTTTTAGATTTTTTAAGTTAATTTTGTTTTTATGAATAAAAATGGTTTTTATAATAAATATGATATTATTAATATATTATATATAATATATATAATATAATAATGAAAAGTAAAAAAAATGTTAAAAAATATAGAAAAAAAAGTACAAGAAATTATGGAAAAAAATCACAAAAAAAAGGGGGAACGAACCATCCCCTTGCAATAAAAGTAAAATATGCATCACATGTCGATTTAACCGACCAATCAGAAGAAGTTTATTTTAAATTTCAATATAATATATGCGCAATATATTCAAATCCAATATTTTTTATTAAAACTACTGATTGTGATAACGAATATAATAAAGTTCCTATAAATCATCCAGTACAATTAAGAACACCTTGTCAAGAAATGAAAAACATTACTTTAAATAGTAACAATAAGCATTTTATTGTTCCTGCTGTAACAAAGGAAAATATAATGTATATATTAAAAGATGAAATGAATTTTGATACAGAAATATTATTTATAACTTCACATAGTCATGATAATAAAATATTATGTGAAGATATTAATGGTAAATGTTATTTGAAACGTGATAAGGATAATCACTTATATATTTGCAATTCAAATCAATTAATGTCATGTGAGGAATTTTGTAGTAATTTACTAGTTAAAAATAGTATAAAATTATTATTTTTTAATTGTTGTAGTATGTTACCCTTTGCTCTTGAAGTTTCAAGAGAATTTCCGAAGTTATATATTATTTGTTGGAGTACAGATGCAGAAGATGTTTCTTGTTTGGAATTTCAAAAAAAAATTTTAGATGAATTAAATAAATTACAAGGTGATGATTTAAAAGATGATAATTTAAAAATCGTATATAAAAATGCCGCTATAAGTTTTATAAACAGTTGTGGCAACATTGAACGTATAAAAGATCCTTCAGAATTTTCAAAAAATGAGTTAATGACACTTCGTCCTACTGGATTAAATTGTTTAATCAAAAATGAAGTTTTAATTGATAAGTTAGAAAACCTCGTGTATGAGTATGGTGTCCATGAGGATGTTGAAGTTCCAGAATTGCTTTAAACTTTTTATAAAAAAATATTTATACTGCATGTGAAGTTGCAATATGATTATAAATATTAATTTCCACTCTAAATAATCGCGTATGGGGGGGCGATCTCCCCACTTATATAATAAGCATCATTAATTAAAGTATTATTTTTAATAGCCCGACTCATTTTTGCAGATGAAAAATCTTCGTGTAATGCTGCCTTTGCTATTGATGACCAACTATTTAATACTTCTTTTGTTTTTGCATCTAATTTTTGAACACATTTACCAGATGAAGCAGTACAAATTCTTTCATTATTTTCTAAATCTTTTTTTAGAGAGATGCCATAATATCCTTCAAACGTTGCATCAATATTATGAAGCCGGATTGGTCCTCCTACAATATAGTTGCAATTTTTCAAATAATTTTTAATATCTTTGGATTCATTATTATTAATTAGTAAATTATTATTTTTTTTATAATTAATAAATTCTTCTACAATTTTATTAGTTGCAGCACGATAGTTTGGAGAGAAAGCACAATTTTCAAATAAAAAATTTTCTACTTCATTAGAACTATAAAGTTTTTTATATTCTATTGTTTTCAATGCTATTCCTTTAAATCCATGACATACTTGATTAGAAGTTTGATTTTTAAGACGACACGCTAAAAAACGTGTTCTCATATATTTATTGAAATTTTCAAATAATAATTTTGTAGGCTTAGTTCTATTATAAATACGGAATTGTGCTACAATAGTCGTTGAATCTACTTCTAAATCATTATGTAAAATACAACATTCATTAATAAATTTATCAAACTTAGATTTTAGGTTGGAATCAATATTAAAACTATTTTCTAAAATATTATTATTTTGATTAATTTCACATTTTTCTGTAATAGTTTTGAGAGAAAGTTCTAATTTTTCATTTTTCTCTCTATATTCATTGTTTTCTATTTTTAATTGTTCATTTTCATTAGCTAATCTCTCAACTTCTGTTTTATAATTATTATTTTCTTCTATTACTTTATTAAAATTTTCAACACTATATGTTTTTTCAGATATAATATCTTTAATGATTTTTGAGAGACGACTAATAGTAAAATAAGTTGCATCATATGCTAAAATTTCGTGTTTATTATTTCCATTTACTTCAATACTGCGTATATGGGATTTTATTTTAGGATGTGATTTAATAGCATTTTCTATTTCTTGTCTATTATGAACTTTGAAGGCATCTCTCAAAATAAAGTTAGTATATGTTTTATGATGGTCTTGAACTCTTAATGGAAGATTGTTACTATGCCCGAATTTAATTAGTTTCTCTCCTTTTTCATTACTATTATCAATTGTTCCAAAATAAATACATTCATTATTTACTGGAAATTGAGAGACAAGTGTTTTTTCAATAGTTTTATATTTATCTTGATTTGCATTTTTAATAACATTGTCTTTTTGAGAGATTTCGTTTTCTTTTTCATTTAATTCATTTTCTTTTATTAATAATTTATTTTTCATTTCACTTGCTTCTTCTTCTAATACTTCTTGAATAAGTTCTTCTAACTTAATATAATATTCATGGATTTCATCTGCTTTTTTTGTTTGTGCTTTTAAACAAAGTGATTTAAAGGTTTTAACATTTAAATAATATTTTTGAATATTTTGACCACCACTGCCTGTTTTTTTTGCTCCTCCAAGATGAGGAGCAAAATTTTTATTACTAATTTCAATATTTATTTGCTTTCCCACTAGGGAAAGCGATTTTTTATAATCTTTTTCCAGTTCAAAATTTTTTTCTAATATTCTAATAGCATTAAACTTTTGATTAAAACCTAACCACTTCCAAATATTATCTAAATCCACTATATAATCATCTGTTTTATGATAATTTAAATAATTATAAAAACTTGCTATAAATAATTGTTGCTCTGATTCATTAAAACTATTTTTTACTTTATTTAATAAATTATTATTATGTGTTTCGGTTAGTTTTGTAATAGGGTTATTTGTAATTAAATCAACAATATTGAATGAAGTCATTTTATAATATTATTTATTACTATTTCTTTAAGTTATTTTTGTTTTTATAATTAAAAAACAAATTTATAAAAGCGATATTACTTTTATATTTTAGAAGCAGAATTATAAAAGCAAATAATACTTTCATATTTTTGCTCCTGAAGCATGAGGAGCAAAATTTTGCTTAACCGCGTGGGTAAGCGAATTTTTATAATCTTTTTCCAGTTTAAAATTATAAAAGTAAATTTTTGCTTAACTTCTAGGTTAAGCGATTTTACTAAATATTTGTTTTCATAATTAAATTAAATTTTATGAAAACAAATTAAAATATTTATCTTCTTTTTCTTGTAAATAAGGCGTTTGCAAGGTCGCCCTACCTGCTTACCATTTACTCTTCCGCACATTAATTTTAGGTCCTTTTTTCTTATCTCGTGTATTTGGGTCATAAACTTCTTCTTCATCATCAGATTCAAGATTTTTGCTAATTTCCCAAAATTCTTTTGAACCTAATTTGAATTGTTTATGATGGTCAGCTTTATACCAAAATATTTGCTCACTCAATTTATTAGATTTAGAATTATTATTAATTACTAAACACTCATAATTTTCGGTGCATTGATCCATAACTTGACAAAAGGATTCAAAAGTTGGAAACATACCCGCATAATTTTCATATATTTTTTTTCTATTAGATATGTATGGTTCACGTAGGATAAAAACATAATCTATATTTGTACGGAGATTTGGAGGAATACCAAGGGGATATTGCATTGTAATGATCAGCATCATTTTCCAATGACGTCCGTTCATAAATAATAATCTCATCATTTTATCTTTAGTCCAACCGGCATCATAAAGACAATCATCTAAAATAACAAATGCACGAGGGTCAATAGTAGATTTTCTAAAGGTTTCCATTTCTTTTTTAATTTGTTTTAAAACAGTACGTTGACGCTTTAAAATATTTTCAATGATTGCAGTATTATATTCTTCGTGAATGAAGAGTTTGGGAACATGTTCAGCATAAAATCCATTACCTGCTTCAGTTCCACTAATAACAGTTCCAATAGGAATATCTTGGTGATAATAAAGAAGATCTCTAACAAGGTAAGATTTACCCGTGTCACGCCTACCAATTAAAACAATAACAGGTCCTTTATTTTCATCTGGTTTGAAACTAATATTTTTCATCTCAAATTTTTTTAATTCTAAAGTCATTATTTATTAAATATTATTAAATTATATTTAAATTTTAAATATTTACTTTAATACAAAAAATTAAATATTAATATTTTATAGAAAAACGTTTAAAACAAGAAAATTATTTATTATTAATAAAGTAATAAATAATTATGGATATAAATTATAAGAAAAATAAAAATACTGAATTATTTGATAAAATAAAATCAGAAGAGTTTTTAAATTTAGAAAATCCTCAAAATTATATTCCATTATATGAGAGATTTTTTAATTTTAATGAAACTAATTATAATTCAATAAACTTAAATAATGTATATAAATTAGAAACATTGACTGAAAAAATAGGATATTCAAAATTTAATGGTATTATTGTTGATAGTTCTAATAATAATATTAATAAGAAGATTTTTTTTAAATATAGTCCATTAGTTGATCCTACAAAATATATGATAGGTAAATACAATGACAAGGATTCTAGTTTTAATATATTAAATTTACCAAATTTTTTGAATAAAGAAGACAAAACTATAAATAATAAAGTTTTTGATCCTAATAATTCTGCATATAGTGATGGTTTTTTTTCATATTTATCTAGTTTATTGTTAAATTATTATGGATTTTTAAATGGAATAGATTATTATGGGTCTTTTTTAGCAATTAAGAATGATTTTTTAGTAGAAATAGATGAAGATTTAGAATATTTAGATGATTCCGATTACTTTCATCAAAATTTGAATAAAAGGTTTAAAATAATAGAAACAGAACATACAAAAAACATTTTTGCAAATACAAAAAAATGCAAACAAAAAATTAATATTAATAATGAAAACATAGATTTAATTACTGAAGAATTATTTATAAGTATTGAACTTGAACAAGAAGATAAAGATAAAGACAAAGATAAAGTTGAAATTGAAAACATGGATATAGAAAATAATGAAATACTATTAGAAGAATTAGATGAAAAATTATTTAAATTAGATGATTTAGTTGAATTAAATGAATTAAATAAAGAAAATAAAGAAAAAGACGAAACAGATGAAACTAAAGAAACAGATGAAACTAAAGAAAAAGACGAATCTAAAGAAAAAGATGAAACAAAAGAAAATAAAGAAAAAGATGAAAAATATAAAAAACATAAAAGAACAAATGATCTAGATTCAGTTAATTCTTCTTGTTCATCTAGATATTCAAATACTGAATCAAGTAACGAAGAAAATTCAGAGGAAGAAGATAGCGATGAAGAAAATTCAAGTAGTAGCGAATCATCTTGTGAAGAAGAAATATTTGCTACTATTGACAAATTCCCAGTTCAAACAATTGCATTAGAATGCTGTGAAGATACATTGGATGCTTATATTATTAATAATAAAATAAAAGACCCAGAATACGAATCAATCGTTTTGCAAATTTTGTTTATGCTAATTACATATCAAAAAGTGTTTGATTTCACACATAATGACCTTCATACAAATAATATTGTATATAATAAGACAGAAAAGAAATTTTTATATTATAAATTTAATAATGCCCATTATAAAGTACCAACTTTTGGAAAAATATATAAAATTATTGATTTCGGTAGAGCAATATACAGATTTAAAGGACAATTAATATGTAGCGATAGTTATGCACCAGAAGGCGATGCAGCAACACAATATAATTGTGAGCCATATTTTAATGAAAACAAAGCAAGATTAGAGCCTAATTATAGTTTTGATTTATGTCGTTTAGGATGTAGTTTATTTGATTATTTTATACAAGATATTGATGATATAAAAAAATTACGTTCGCCAATTAAGAAGTTAATGATAGAATGGGTTTTTGATGATAAAAATAAAAATATTTTATATAAAAATGACGGCGATGAGAGATATCCTGATTTTAAATTATATAAAATGATTGCACGAACCGTTCATAATCATACTCCACAAAAAGTATTGAAAAAGGAAGTATTTGAAAAATACACTATTGCGCGAAAAAAAATAAATAATCAATCAGCAATTTTTAATATAGATGAATTACCAATTATGACACAATAAATAAAAATAATTTAAATATATTATTGTTAATTTTAATAATATATTTATGAGAAAATTTATAAATTCAAAACACTTATTTAATAATCGCGTAGTCCTCCGCGTCAAAAATCCGGTTTATTAATAAAAGCACCAGGAGTTGATTTTATATTTCCTATTAATTCATTTAAATTAAATTGGTCTAATAATAAAATAGTAATTGTTGCTGATATAAATACAATTATTGTATCAATAACCATATGCTTTAATGGTTTGTTTTCTTTTAATATAAATCTCATTTCAATGAATTTTATTAAAAAATATATAATACTAATTATTCCTGCTGTTAATACTTGATTATTCATTATTATTATTATTATTAATAATGAATAATTATTTACTAAATAAACGAATATTATTTTAAATATTTAAAGTTTGAGTTCTTCAATATCAAGTTCTATATTGTCATCTAATTTTTCAGTATCTAAATCTAGCACATCTAAATCAAATTTATCGGGGTCTTCATCTAATGATTTGATACCAAGATCCAAATCACTTAATTTATCTTTTTTATTGCTAATAGGTTCTCCAATAACTAATTTTTCACTTCCAACAGATTCATCAACACTTTCATCTTCTGTAAAATATTCACTATCTGTTCCGCTATCTTCATTTAAATCACTAACATCTTTCAAAACAGCAGATTCTTTATTTAAAGATTTATTTGCTTCACTAATGGCTTTTTTAACATTAGCTTTTGATTCTTTGCGTAATTTTTCTTCAACCTCGGCTTTAATGCTTGCTAATTCTTTTTCTTTTTTTTCTTTTTCCATTTTTTTAATAGCTTCTTCATCAAGTATTTGTTCTTTAGTTTCTTCAATTTCAACATCGGTTTCTTGTGTTTCATCTAAATAAATTTTTAAAATATTTTCAATAGGAATATTTTCTCTAATACTGTTTAAAATACATTCTTTTACAATTATTTCTAATTCTCTGTTATTTTTCTGTGTTTGTAATGGTAAAATATCTTTTTCAAATAAATATACATTTATATATACTTTTCGCGCAATAGCAATATATGCTTTATGAATAAAAGTATTTAAATTGGGAATATCAATATTAACTTTTTTTTGTTTTAATCCAACACGAGTAACAGTAAGTGATTTAAGTTGAGTAATATGAACACATGTAATGAGGTCTTCTAAATAATTACAGGCACTTGTTGCAATAATTCTATCTTTTTCAATTTCAACAATTTCAGAACTCCATTTTGGAATATTATTTAATAAATTTTGAAATGTCATTAAATATTTAGATTCTTCTTCATTGTCTATGCATAAATTATATGCTTCATCAAAAATAGATTTAATACCTTCAATCATACAAGGAGATAATATATTAGTTAAACGAGCAGACCATTCATTTTTTGATTCAATTATTGTATTAATATTATAATCGTCCATATTTTATTAAATCACTATATTTTCTAAATAAAGTTATAACGAAAAAATATATTTATTATATCTTCTAAATAAAGTTATAACGAAAAATAATTTTATATAATTTTATATAATTTTATATAATTTTATAAAAAATTAATATTTTCTAAATTATCTATTTTTTTATTAAATAAAAAGTTTAAACAAAACATAATTATTAATTTTTCATTTCTAAAATATTTTTTATATACTTCAATAATTATTAAAAATTGGTATTTATTTATATCATCTTCTAAATGTTTATCAATATAATTAATAAGCATATTACCTGTGATTCCATGATTATATAAATTATTAGTTAATTTAATATTATTTAATAATGATTTTTTTTCAGTAACATCGTTTTTGATATCATTATCATGATTATCATTCAAATGTTTATTTAAAGTATAATATTTTTTTTGATAAAAAGTATTATTTACGAGATTTAATTTATTATAAAAATAAATATCACTAAACCTTGAAATAATGGGTTTTAATAATTTTGATTTATCTTCTACAACTATAAAAAAACGTGTGCTATGATTATATATTTCAATTGATCTGCGAAGAGCAGATTGTGCATCAACAGTTAATTTATCAGCATTTAATAAAATAATTGATTTAAATAATGACGTATTTTCATTATTTAAAATAATAGAATTAGCAAAATATTTTAGATTTTCTCTAATAAATTTTATATTACCTTTACCGTGTGAGCAGTTAATTGTCAATACATATTTATTAAAATTTTCTTGTGTTAAATAAATTTTTTTTAAGAAGTTTTCTAACAATGTTTTTTTTCCAGTAAGATTAGTGCCGTGAAAAATGATATTACTAATACTATTGGTTTCATACAATTGTATTAAATTATTTAATATATCTTGATTATGATTTTCAATAATATTCATTTATTAAATAATTATTATTTATTAGTAATTAATATTTATTACTATTTATTACTATTTATTATTATTTATTATTATTTATTATAATATTACAAATATTAATTAAATAAGTATCTTATGTAAATATTTATTAATAATATATAATATGGCAAGTACAACATTAGCAAATCAAGTTTCTACAATAAGTATAAAACAAAAATTAAGTATTTCAATTGAAGTAGAATTAGAAACAACAATAGAAGGTGGTTCTGGTTTAAGTGCAGCACAATTAGAAGCACTAGTAAATAGTAGTAATGCTAATTTAGATATAAGTTCAATCATTTTACAAGTATTAGGTGGTTTTAATAATGCAAGTTTAGGTAGCACAGAAATTAGTGGTGGATTAATAGCTGACGATATAACAGTAAATGAATTATTATTTTCTTCAGATGGACAAATATTAGATATAAGTGATATAAGACTTGATATAAGCAATTTAAAAACGAGTGTAAGTTATTTTAGCAGTATTATTACAGAAATTTCTACTAATTTATTTATTTTGGATAATAGTACAGTTAAAATAGATATTTTTAATGATTTGAGTTCTTCCCATTACATTTTAGAAAATAGAATAAATGATTTGAGTATAAACTTTTATAATTTAGAAAATAGAATAAATGATATATCATTTATTTTTGATAATTTTGAATTAAGTAATAATAGAATTTTAGTAAAATTATCAATGGATATTTCAAATTTATTAATAACTAGTAATGATTTTAGTTTTTCATATTTAGAAACACTTGATAATAGTGATAATTTTGTATTATCTTTAAAACAATTAAATGAATTATTAGGAACTTATAATTTTGCAACAACACAAGATTTAAGTTCAATAAATATTGACATAAGCTCATCATTTGAATATGTAAATGACATAAATCAAACATTTTACGAAATTATGACACAACAACCAAATAAATTTAGAAAATTACTTGCGAATCCAATACAAATAACTACATCAGAAATAATAATAAATTGGTCATTTGAACATTTAATAGCAGATCATTGCAACAATTCGGTATATAAAGCACAATTATCTTATCCATCAAATAATAATATTAAATTGGCACAATTACCATATATTGATAAAATTCAAATTGATATAAGTGGAAAATTTGAAGATGGAACACAAAGTGAATGGTTAAATTTATCAACAATAATTATACCTTCAGATATTTGTTATAATACAAATAATTATAAAAGTTTAATAATATCAAAACCAGGTAATGCTAATTATAGTAATAATGATGTAAATAATTTATTAAATAATAATAATTTATTTGATTTAAGAGTTTATGGTATTAATAATGCTACCAATTATCCTTCTATAGAACAACGTGCTTTAATTTATGATTTTTTGATATTTGAAGGAGCAGCAGCACCTTCGGCACCTATTATACAATCTGAATCAGTTATAAGCACGAATATTTTAAGATTAACATTTGTTGTAAATAATACAGAAAAAGATATATCAAATTCAAGTGCAAAAATAGAATTTTTAGATATTTCATATTCATTAAATGAATCATTACGTTCTTCTTATTTAACATTTAATCCAAGTGATTATAACGTGCAAAATACAGGTGAAGATTATAGTAATAATTTAATAGAACAAAATGAGCAATTTAGTGATAACATAACTGGTTTGTTTTCTGGTTCAAATTATAATTATCAAGCTCGTGTTAGAAATAATTTAAATGATTTATCATTTTCGGAATATAGTGACATTAGTTTAAGTAATTATACACTTTTACCTAGTTCAGGACAAAATACAAATATAGATTTTTCAGTAGATAATACTATAAAAAGGTATATTACTAATAGTGATTTTGATAACACTGAAGTAATTTATATTAATTTATCGGATTCAAATAATAAAATAGAATTTGAAGAAACTAATTTACAAAATTTTGAAGTAACAAATCCAACTGCATCGGTAAATGATAATTATGGTTATGGAAAATTTTTAGATACTATGCCTTCAAATAGTGCTTTAGTAACAATAAATGTTTATGTAGATGATGTAAGTAAGCAAACTATAATATATGACAATTCATTTACAAGAACTAATGTAATAAATAATTATAGCCATTCTTATTTTGTTAATAACACTCTTAGCATTGGTGATGCTATACAACTTCAAGCTAAAAAAAAGGGTTTTAGATTAAAAGGTAGTTTAAATTTAAATCATATAACAGACCGTGCTAGTATAATAGATAAAATAGGAGTACCTCGTAGCAGTCCTTATAAAATAACTTTTGAATATTTGAGACATAATGATGTTAATGGTGTAAATAGCACTATAGTTCATAATATTTATATAGATGATTTTTCAGGTATTCCAGTAATAAATACTATAGATAATTCAAATGTTGTTACGCAATTGGCTTATAATATGGGAATACCAAGTGTTCAAAGTTTTAATTTAAAATTTTTAAGAAATTATAATGCTATTAATTCGGAACATTTATATATTCTTTCAAGTAAAAAAATATCAAAAATAAATCCTATAAACAATACATCTGCAAATGGAGAAAAAACAATAATATTAAATAATAGAGCAGATATTAATGAATTTGGAACATATTATTATAATTATAATGAGTTTGATAGTGCTACAAATGATTATTATAAAAATTTAAATTATACTAATTCATTATTAACCAATAATTATAAATTAAATTGGAATGAAAAAGTATATAATTTATATAGTAATTATAGTACAAATGGTAATAATTTTGATATTTCACATATAACAAATCATTTTTGTGATTATAATAGTTTTAATAAAACTAATAATAAAATAAATAATTCAAAATTAGATTTAACTCTAATAAATGTTTATGAAATAGATAATATAAATGAATTAGGTAACAATATTGGAAATTTAACAATTAGCCATTATAATAATCATAATAATTTAGTAAAAGATAATACTTTATTATATATTAATGGTAAATTCCAAAGTAATAAAACTCAATCATATCCAAATATATCTGAATTCAGTTATAATTTAATAAATGGTTCAATTACAAATAATTATAATGCCGGAAATGTAAGCTATGATTTATCTGGTGTATTAAATAATAATATAAATAATGGATATAAATTTATAACATTTCAAATAAAAAAAAGTAATGACTATATATTTAATAATATAGAATATTCTAGAATACAATATGGTAGTTTTATTTATATTTCAATTAAATCAATGTTAAATGGGTTATTTGATAGTAATATTATTGATAAAATATTTGATCTAAATGATAATGATGCTATCGGATTCGTAAAAGTAACTTTACAAGGATCTAATGCTGTAAGAGTTGGTAATTTAAAAATAGCATATAATCCTGTTGGTGGTGATTGGATTAATAATGGTAGTACACCAATATCATATAACAATAGTTTAATAAAAGCTTATGGTTCAAAAGTAGTTAATGATAATGGCGATAAAGGTATTTTTATAAATCCTGATGCAGTAAATGATGATTTAACAATATTTATTGGATTAAAAAATAATTAAAAATTAAAAATTAAAAAATTAAAAATAAAAACATATTTAAATTAAATAATAAAAAATAAAAACATATTTAAATTAAATACATACTCATTATTATAAGTTATTATTATAACAATGAGTGATACAAATTTTTTTGATGTTGCAGAAAAAGTAGATATTTTAATAAAACAATCATTTGGATTTCCATCTACATCAGAAAATAAACAATGGTATGAAGAAACGGCAGTTAAATACAACAATTATTTAAATGGTGAAGAATTATTATTAGATATTATTCCACAAAATCCAGATTTCGATGTTTCTGGTATTGTAAAAACTGCTTCTGAAATTGGATTAAATACTAATGATTTTGCTGATTATAGTGATAATACTAATAACAAATCTTTGTGTAGTATCGTTGAAGATAGTACGGGTACTGTAATAAGATTTAAAAAGATTATTTTAGAAGAATGTCCGCAATTAGGGAATAATGCTGGTTCATCGTGGTTTAAATTAGATTCTTCAGGTAATAATATTTTAAGCGATGCTTTTCAGTTTAATTTTAAACAATATACAAATAATACCGGTAATTTAGTGCAACCATATTTATATAGTATTTTTACTCAATTATCATTAAATACTGGTTCACCAGATCTACCTTTTGGTCAAACAGGTGGTAATTGGTTTTTTGATGTAAAATCAGGAATTTTATTTTTTAGTGATTTTAATAATTTTTCAAATGGAGTACAAACAAATACTAATTTTCAAATCAATCTTGATAATAATAAACCAGTAATGACTTTTTATAAATACACAGGTAAAAAGGGAATAAATAATCTTACTACATCAAATAATAATAATGGTAACAATTATAATTTATTACAAATTGCTTCTACAAATATATCAAATAGTATAAGTGATGAAATAATAGAAACTGATACTAGCTATCAAATAATAAATGATTTGTCATTAAATTTAACAGCAATTAAAGATAATAGTAAATATAAAATATTATTAAATTTTAATTATTTAGCATCTAATTATTATGATAGCCTATTAAAAATTGCTTTGGTTTATAGAGTAAATAATGGAGTTGAAATTAGTATCGGAGAATATTTATTAGGCAATGAAAATGCAACTTTTAAATATGATTTTTTTAGTAATAATTTTTATAAAGATATATCTAGTCTTATTGGTGATAACATTAATTTTTATATAAAAGCAAAAATTAGTAGTTCAACAAATAATAATACTACAAATTATAATACTTTAGATAATATATATAAACCAAAAATAATATTAAGTAGATTGGGCAATATTTTAAATATTGAGGAAGTAAATACATAATAAAGTATTTTTAATTATATATAATAATAATAAAAAATGACTAATTATTTAGAATTTTTAAATCCAAATAGAAAGTGGAGCATGGGAAACCATGGTCAGTTGCAATATGTAAATGTAAGTGGTGATTTAAGTGTAAATAACATAACAACTAGTGATATTTCAATTAATAATTCATTAAACTCAAGACACGCAATAATTGATACTGCATTATTCAAAAATATAACAGTAAGCGAAATATTTACATCATCTAATTTAGAAGTAAGTAATTTTTCGACAACAGGAGACATATCATTTAACTCTAATGTTCGAATAGATGGAAATATTTTATCTTCAACCGGTAGTAGAGGCTTATATGGACAATTTTTAAGAGCTACTATCAGTGGATGGGATTGGCAATATTTAGATGCTTCATATGTATCGGATACTAGTTTTAATAGTGAAATTACCAGACTAGATATAAGCTTACAAAATCAAGACATATCATTAACACAAATAGCATATGATTTAAGTAATAATAAAAATAATTATTCGAATAAAAATAAATTTGATATATCAAATATATTAACAAATAATGCAGTTATTCAAGATTTAAGTTCAAGTTTTTTTAATACGATTACACCTATCAATTTAAATTCTAAAATTTTGATAAATTTAAAATGTACATTATATTGTAGTTTTGCGTTAGAAGAAAGAATAAGTTTAGAAGTTTGGAGAGATTTAAGTATGATAAGTCAAGATAATAATATAGGTTCTGTCATTGCTACTGGAGGATTGAGTATACCATATAATTTTACATTTTTAGACGAACTAAATAATAATAATAATAATAATATAATAAAATACTATTTAAAATATAAGTTAGAAAATAATAATAGTGGTGAAAAGATGGGTTTAATAAACATAGAAACTAATAATATAAATGGTAGTTCTAATATAATTTTAAGAGAATTGTAATATTTTTGAATTTTTTATAATATTTTATAATATTATAAAAAATGGCGCTTGTTTTTAATCGTGCAAGTGACAATTATCTTTTCCATGGTAGCCAATTTAAAGCAGGTAATACTCGTGATTTTTTAAGATTATCTACTGCAAATAATGAAGCAGTAATTGATTTATGTAATAATTCCAACATTGATATCAGCGCAACCGATGTATTTATTAATGGTAATAGAGTAGTAACTTCAAGCGGAACCAGTGGTTCTACTTTAGGTAGTTTAGAAGTTACTGGAACCACTGTTTTACAAGATTTAAGTGCTGGAGCAACCGATATTAGTTCAACATTAAATGTTGCAGGTGCAGTAACATTCGATTCTACATTAGATATATCAGGTGCTATTTATATTCAAGATAATCAAAAAGCGCAAGTTACAATAGATTACGGAAATGGTAGTATTATAACTCAGCGCAGTGCAGCTCTAATAGTAGAAGGGGGTGTTATAGTAAAAGCACCACCAACTTCGAGTGATGCACCAGCAACCAATCCGAGGATTTTTAGTTTCATATCAGAAGGTGAAGGATTCTTTAGAGGAGGGTTAGAATGTGAAAATGGTATAACTCTTTTTTCTGGAGATATAGCACGTTATGGTTATGGAACAATTTATGAAGCATCTAGTAATACTATAGGCAACCCAACTTTCGATATAAACGCAAAAAATATAGATATATGTGGGACATTGAATGTTCATGACGCAGTTACATTATCATCTACATTAGATGTTGCAAACGCTGTTGGTGTTACTGGTACTCTTGCTGTTACAGGTGCTACTACATTAACTGGTGCTCTTGGAGCAACAACAATAAATGCAAGTGCTGCTGTTGGTGTTGATGGAGATTTTGATGTTGCTACAGATAAATTTACGGTTTATTCAGCAACGGGTAACACTGCTGTTGCTGGAACTCTTGCTGTTACAGGTGCTACTACATTAACTGGTGCTCTTGGAGCAACAACAATAAATGCAAGTGCTGCTGTTGGTGTTGATGGAGATTTTGATGTTGCTACGGATAAATTTACGGTTGCTTCAGCAACTGGTAACACTGCTGTTGCTGGAACGCTTAATGTTACAGGTGCAGTACAAATAGGAAGCGGTGCTAATGGAACTTTAACAATTGGTAGTGGTTCAAATGGTGGTAAAATACATTCCACAGAAACTCCTCATGAACTTGTTATTGATCCTTTTGCTCTAGATGCAAATGGGTCCATCGATGCTTCCGGTGTTGTAACCATTTTAGGTGATTTAGTTGTTCGTGGTAATACAACTACATTTCACTCAGAGAATGTAGATGTTTCTAAAAATACTTTAACTCTTGCTTCAGGCGCAACAAGTGCTGGTATGGCAGACGGTGCGGGTATTACAATAGGTGAGGATTCTTATGCAACATTTACATTTGATTCTAATAATACAAAATGGGTAACAAATATTGATTTAGATGTTAGTGGTGCATTAGCCGTATCAGGAGCATTATCAGGTGCAACTTCTATAGATGGTACAGGTGATTTAACTATGGGAACTATTACTATGACTGGTTTCAGTGTAGATGCAGATGGCGATACAGTTACTAAATCAATAAATAATACAAATGGTGGTATAACAGATACTGGTGATATTGCTGGTGCAACTGATATAACTGGTTCAGGCGATTTAACTATGGGTACTATTACTATGACTGGTTTTAGTGTAGATGCAGATGGTGATACAGTTACTAAATCTATAGATAATACTAGTGGTGGTATAACAAATACTGGTGCTATTGCTGGAGCAACTTCTATAGATGGTACAGGTGATTTAACTATGGGAACTATTACTATGACTGGTTTTAGTGTAGATGCAGATGGTGATACAGTTACTAAATCATTAAGTTTAGCAGGTAATTTAACAACGACTAATACTACTGCACAAATTCCTGTTACAAAATCAACATTTGCTTTAAAAAAAAGCGGATTTTCTGATATGTCT
>Ga0222716_10001069_pt1 | contig 23137 bp, 18 predicted proteins | sample C33_13DmetaG_FD_165044 | JGI IMG/M metagenome (GOLD analysis project Ga0222716, IMG submission 165044) | Estuarine water microbial communities from San Francisco Bay, California, United States - C33_13D | ecosystem: Environmental > Aquatic > Marine > Unclassified | place: USA: California... | reverse complement strand
ACACTGATTTAATAATCCTGATCCAGATAGTAAATTCAAGCCGGCAGACGATGTAGCATATTGAGCTACATCTCCTGTCGATGTAGAAGATGATATGCCGGTCGAAGAAGACACGGTTGAGGTATCTACTGTAATAGGCCCAATAGAGAGATTTGAAATATCAGATTGGCTGGATGTTTTGAAATAATGTGAAGTAAAACCTAATTGAGATTTAATATTTCTTCCCGATTTTGTAACTGTCCTTGATGAGCCATTTCTAAATCCTTTCATGGTGACTTCAACAGCAGCACCTGATTCAGCGACAGAAGAAACATAAATATCAGTTATTGAGTCAAAACAAGGCGAATCACCACATAAAATATTTTTCGATAATTGGTAACCAGAAAAATCATAAGACCAAGCCGCTTTACTATTACCAACTCTATTGTCTACTGACCATGGATCATCTACTGTTTGGAGATACGGCCATACTGTTGCTGACCCAAATCCTACCGCATTATTGTTTGTCTTACCTCCAGTTGAGGAAGAATAAAAAGCTTGAATTACAGAGCTTTGGGTGTAGCCACCATCATAAGTTATGACTTTACCAGAAGTGTTATTGACAGCCTGTACCCAGTTTGGACCTGCAATTTCTTTGAGATATCCGTAATAATATTGACTTGATGCAGTTGATCCAATATGACACCAACAGTAAGCTTGCCTGGAAGTTGAAAGTCCTGCGTCTAATGAAGTTGTTTGAGATGGAATGTTTTGTTTTAAGTATTGATAAACAGCATAACTTCTTCCAACTAAAGCTTGTGACTCAAGTGCTTTAACATTCCAGTGAGACGGCATTTCAGCTAAACCGTATAAATACTTTTCTATGTTTACAGACAACGAAACATGGAAACCCGAAGAAACATTCTTTGATCTTAATTTTAAAACTCCATGTTTGTGTTCTCGTGGACCAACTCTTATTCTTCCACCTTCAGACCAACTAATTCCTATATTACAACTAGCAGTTGATCTGTTAACTAATGGATGTCCATTAAAATAACATCCATTGCCATTTGAAATAATATTTATAGTTGCACCACCGCTGATTTTTAAAGGTCCGAATACGGATTCACATTGTCCATCAGAAGCTGCTTCAGATTTAATTTTACTAAGTGTATCAGAATCAATACTTCCTGATTGTGAAATTCCAACTGATGCTTGATAATTTTTTAACGCATTTGAAGTTTTATCACCAAATGCCCCATCCACAGGTCCAGGTTCAAATCCCCTTGAAGTTAAGAAAACTTGGACACCCGCTGTATCCGAAAGTCCATCTTGGCAGATAGAAAGCATCGGAGGGCTCGACGAAGGAAGAGTTGTTAGGTTTATACTTCTAGCATTTCTTGCCAAACCAACCCAAAGAGCATTACTCTCTGTTGCTATTTCAGGTGAGGACAAACTAATTTCAGATAAATTTTTAACCTTAGTGTCAGCGAAATAATAATCTACAACCTCATTTGATGTACAAGAGCTCGTATTACTACAAAAACTTGCACCTAGTTCTGTTAATCCTTTAGCTCCATATTGACTAAGCCCCACTCCATGACCCCAGCCACTACCTGTAAAAGTAAATGAAGTTGTACTGTAGCCTCTCATAGCTTGTTTAGTTGCAGGTCCGACAACTCCATCAGCAGAGAGCCCAACTGTTTTTTGAAAACTAATTATTGCATTGTTAGTTCTTGAACCACTAAGTCCATCTATTGGACCAGGGTTAAAGCCATTACAGCTTAAGAAAGTTTGAATATCTAAAAGGTTATCTAGTGGAGCAACAGCATTATCTAAACATCTTAGCTGTGTGTCATATTTTATTTCAATAGCACTTGCTTTTTGATTTGATAATGAAAAAGGTATGAAAAAAATGAGAAATAAAAAAAATAAAATACCGTTTCTAAAATGCCCCTGTTTCATGTAATCATTTTAGATATATTGGAAGATATTTCATATTCCAGCATTTTTTTTCCAATTTTTAAACATAATAATTCCATAAACATAAAGCAAATAAGTAATAAATATTAAATAAGTAACGGGGAAGAGTTGTCCTTTATAGTCTGAAAAAATACTAGGAGGAAGGAAAGACAAGCTTGAAAATAAAATCACACCAATAATTTTATTATTATCTAATGCATCTAGGGCTATTACAATCATAAAAAAATACATTGTAAAAGTTATTAAAAACTCAGTACTAAAAAGTCTAATTTCATCAGAATTATTAAAAAAGCTAACAATTAATAGAAACAATGAAGTAATAATTAAAGCATTTTTATAATTAGTTTTTACTAGTGAAGCAAACATACCTATTATTGTAAAGAATATATGCAATTGAGTGAATTTACTTATGTCTTTTTAATATTATGCGTCCCTTTTATTGGGTTTATTGTAAAAACTACAAATCCAAAGAGAGGTTTTACATTACTTTTCAGTTCAATAATTTTTTTTGTAGTCTTTATTGATCCATCTATATTTACTTTTTTAGGAATTTTATTTCTATTCCTATATGCAAATTTACTTCATAAAAAGGAAAGAAATTATGTCTTACTTTTGTCAATCATAAGTTTCTTGCTAGGTTCATTTAATTTTGTTGGGCCAGAACTTTTAAAATCAATTTTACCAATCCTTTTAGTATCATCAGTTTTTTCACTTATGATGATCGGACACTGGTTTTTAGTAGACCCTACAATATCTAGAGTTGGTATGAAAAATATTGCAATATTTTCAACTTCTTTATCTTTAGGCCTCTCAGTTCTTGTATTTTTTGATTTTTATGAAAGTTCATCGAATTTATTTAATCTACTTTCTAACAGTGTATTAAATAATGTAATGGTCTTTCTTTATATATCTGCTGCTATCTTATCTTTCGGGTCATTTAAGTCCCTACAAGAGAAATCGTATACGGGTGTTATGGCAAGCACAGGTTTAAGCTATCTTTCATTAATTGTAGCAATGGGTGCTTCTGGTACACTGATACTTTCTATTTAGCATTATTCTTAGTAAGTGAAGATTTACACTAAAAAAGGTGACCATGGTGATACAAGCCTTTTGTATGGAGATTCAGTATCGAAAGATGCTATAGCACCAGAAGCTTATGGTTCAGTTGATGAGCTTGTAGCTTCCTTAGGCTTAATCAGAGCTGAATCAAAACTACCAACCGATATTAAATCTATAATTCTTCGTATTCAAAAAGAGCTCTTTATAGTCGGTGCTGAATTAGCGACTGATAAATTAGAAAGAAAAAAGCTTTCTGCGGGAAAGACTTTGGTAACCGAAGAGATGATCATTAATCTCGAAAAAGATATAGACAATTTAAATGAAAAAAATGGCTTACCAAACTTCTTTGTTGTGCCAGGTGAAAATATAATTTCGGCAAAACTAGATTGGTCTAGAGTTATTTCTAGAAGAGCTGAGAGAAAATGTGTAACTTGGTATAAAGCCTTAGACATGAGTGACTCTAAAGTACTAATATATCTAAATAGGTTATCTGACTTATTATGGATGATGGCACGTGATTTAGAAAAAGATTGGACACCAAGTAACTAATGACTGAATTAAAAATATTATTTTTAAATGATATAAATGATGAAAAACTTTTAGCATATTTTATAAGTGATGATGAAATAAAAGATTATTTCAAAATTCATAATTTTAATGGAAAAAAGTACGAAATGCTTTTAGTCCCAAAACAGTATTTAAAAGATTCAAAGGACACATTACTTATTTCCACAACAGATATAAACACTGATTTTGATGCTTGCTATCTAGGTGCTGTTGCCAGGACCAATATTTACTTAGATTGCAATATAACTTATGAAACAAGCCTTGTTGACTTCTCACAAGTCGACCTATTCACTCTTGGAATATTGTTGTCAGGTTATAAGTTTGATAAATATTTAAATAAAAAGAATGAAAGTCAACAAATAACTTTTGATAAATCAATTATTAGTAATGAACAAGAAGCAACTCGAGATGCAATTTTTTTTGTAAGAGATTTAGTAAATACACCTACTCTTGATAAGACGCCAGAATACTTTATCGATGAGGTAAAAAAACTTATACAAAATGAGGACATTAGCTTAGAGATTCATAATAAAGAATGGCTTCAGAACGAAGGGTTCGGTGGTGTTATCGGTGTTTCTCAAGGATCAGCAAAAGAACCTTATTTACTAGTGGGTGAATATAACAAATCAGCTAAATTTAAAGTTTCAATAATTGGAAAAGGAGTTTTATTTGATACCGGAGGTTATTCACTTAAATCGCCCTCTGGCATGGAGACAATGAAAACAGATATGGCTGGCGCGGCTACTGCTTGGGGAATAATTAAACTTGCAGCCTCATTTAAATTAGACATAGGTGTAAAGGTATTCACCCCTCTTGTTGAAAATATGGTAAGCAGTACTGCCATAAGGCCAGGTGATATTCTTACAATGCGAAATAAAAAAACTATAGAAGTTTTAAATACGGATGCAGAAGGTAGATTAATTATGGCTGATGCACTTGCATATGCATCGGAAGAAAACCCTGACCTTCTTTGCGATGTTGCAACACTGACAGGTGCATCTTATGTAGCACTAGGGTTAGATATTGGTGCTGTATTTTCAAACGATATGTCTATTGCAAATAATTTTGTTAATGCAAATTTAAATGGGGTAGAGTCATATCATGCACTACCTTTATACAAAAATTATAAGGAATTAGTAAAGTCTGATATTGCAGATCTTAAAAATACAGGTGGTAGGTTTGGTGGAGCAATAACCGCGGCTCTAATATTAGAAGAGTTTGTAAATGATGTTCCATGGATTCATTTAGATATGGCAGGACCAGCGAGATCTAGAAGTAAAAATCCTTTAGCACCAACTGGTGGAACAGGTTTTGGTGTTATTGGGTTTATAAATTTTTTAAAAACTCTTTCTTAAGACTCTTTCTTTAAATTACTTATAACAAAAACTAAAGTATCACCAGTTGTCATTACGGCACCTTGAGGAACATTAGTTCCGATAATTTTTCCATTGCAATTCTCTAAATCATTCTCTTCAAATTCTTCTTTTATAAAAAGTATTACATTGTTCTCTCTCATGAAATCACGAATCAAGTTTTCACCTTCTTCTGGGGTTAAGGCGCAAGGTGTGATACTTGGAATTGCAGCAGAAAATTTGTTACCTGATACTTCTAAAATTACCTCGGTTCCTTCAGGAAACTCCTCACCGTTTTCTAAATTTTGTGATAATACAAGACCTGGAGCTTCTTCAGACTCAACTAAATTTATAGTTGGAAGTATATATGATGAAAAAGCAATTTCTTCTGCATCGAGTATATTTAACCCAATCAATTGTGGAATTTCAATAGTTGGAATTTCATAATATTTTTCTATGTCACTTGGGTCTGAAGGCCATTCCAATATAGGCAAATCTTTAACTACTTCAGTCATGAATTCTTTCCAAATTGGTGCAGGCACACGACCACCTGAAACATTTCTAAATATTTCACCTTTTATTTCAACATCTGTAAGGGGTAGCTGTTCTTCAGCAAATCCTATCCAAACTGATGAGGTGTACTGGGGTATAAATCCAATAAACCAAGCTTCTCTGAATCCTTGGTGAGTACCAGTTTTTCCTGCTATTTCCCTATCCTCTAAAACAGCTCTAGTTCCAGTTCCATATTGAGCAGCAACTTCTAAAGTTTTCCTTACTGCAGCTGCAGCACCTGGATCAGGAATGCTTACTCGCGGAGACACAATGTGTTTGTAAAGAATGTTTCCTTTATCATCTTCAATTTTCTCAATTAAATATGTAGGAGCAAGCACACCGTTAGTTGCAAAAGAAGAATAAGCTGAAGCAATTTCGATTGGTGTAACCGCACCTGCTCCTAAAGTTAGAGATATAACTGGGTCTAACGTAGATTCAATACCTATACGTTTTGCAGTAGAAGCAAGCTTCTCCCCTCCGAGTTCTGAAGCCAACTGAGCAAAAACTGTATTGATAGATCTTCTTGTTGCCTCTTCGAGTGAAATCATTCCTGATGTATCTAGTAATTTAATTGATCTGTTATATTCTGCTTTATCTTGACATGGTTTAAATATAAATTGGGTTTCGGAATCCGTATCTATTTGAATTATGTTTTGTTGGTTCTCAATTAATTCAGGATCAAAAATTATTGTCTGTCCTTCAGGAATCTCTTCACCCTCTTTTAATTCCCGATAGATTATTAAGTTTCCTTCCTCGTCATATTGACCTAATGCTTTACCAATTTCCATCATTTTTTCTTCATCTGTTTCAAATTCTTCTAGATTTAGACCAAGTGGAAATTGTTTAATAAAATCTTTGTTTTTTAGTTCTTCTATATGAAAGTCAAAACACTGGAGCTCGATAGATCTATCTTTTGCATCAATTTTATTAAGGTATCTATCTGCTGTTATTGATGTACCATAGTTTCGCACAACCCACTTCTCTCCAATTCCATCTGGAGCACATGGATAACCACAGTTTATTTCTACCGGACTTCTTGAATCTCTGTAGCTGTATAATTTTGCGCCTGATTCTAACGCAGCCAAAAGAGTAATAGGCTTAAATGCCGATCCAGGATTTCTCTTTCCTTGAGTAGCAAGGTTGTATTGTTCTTCATCAAAAGGTATTCCTGAAGACATTACTTCTATTGCTCCAGTGAAGTTATTAATTAAGGTAATAACACCGGTAGGACGAGGTTCATCGGGGTTTTCTTCGTTGGGATCTGATGGTACCCACGTATTTAAAACTTCATTTGCATGTTGCTGCAATGATAGGTTGAGCGTTACATACACTTTTAAACCACCGCCACCAAAGCAAGCTGTATCATCAGAAGGACATCCAAAAACTGCTTTTTTTCTATCCTCTTTAGTATTTCCTAAAATAGCAAATTCAGGATCATTTAGTAGTTGTCTTTTTACTTCAGCAACAACATGTTCAGCTTGGGCAACAAAATTTTTACTTTCCTTTACATTAAGTGGAGCAAGCTTTGCTGACCTAGCTTGAATATCCACAATAAAGCCTTCTTTAAGCATTATATTTATTACATCATTTCTTCTTTCCAATACCCGGTCAGGATATTTTCTTGGATTGTAATAAGCAGGGCTTCTGATAATGACTACAAGTGTTGCAGCTTCATCTAGAGTTAACTCTTCTACGGTTTTATCAAAATATTCAAAAGCAGCTGACTGAATACCATATGCACCTGCTCCCCAGTAGATAGAGTTTATGTAATATTCTAAAATTTGATCTTTTGTATATCTTCTTTCCAACTCAGCTGCAACAACTGCTTCAGCAACCTTCCTTCTAATTGAAATCTCGTCACCAACAAATGATTGTTTTGCAACTTGAGAAGTAATAGTAGATCCACCGCGTGTAACCCCTCTTAAATTATCAAGTACCGCACTAAGAATTGCAATAAAATCTACACCCTCATGTTGATAATAATTACTATCTTCTGCTGCTAATAGGGTATTAACAACAAAAGGAGGAACTTCACTCAAAGCAATTGGGTCACGATTTAATCCATCATGAAGCTCATCAAGAATCTGATTATCAGCAGTATATATTACGGAAGGTTCTGACAGTGATACAAAATTTAATACCATTCCTTCTGCTCTTGGAAGAAATTTCTCTTCAAGGTCTGTAACAATTTCCATTCCTGACTTAATGGGTAAGAAAACAAAGAAACCAACCCATGCTGCAAACATAAAACTAGAAAGCAAAAGTAAGAACCCTGCTACATATCGAGAACCAAATCTTGATTTATTTTCTAAATTATGGATTTGTGCCATATAAAAATACTAATCCTTATATGTAGCAATATTGTACAATAATGAGATATGGGATATTCACCTGGCTTAAGAGGAGTTATAGCAGGAGAAACAGCTATTTCCACAGTTGGAAAAGAAGGCACCTCTTTAAGATATAGAGGGTTTGATGCTACTAAACTTACTCAAAATAACACTTATGAAGAAGTCGCTTCATTAATCATTATTAATTCTCTTGATGATAAAGATTATAAAAAAAGTTTTGCAAAATATTACCTGGAGATAAGTAAAGATAAAAATTTAAATAATCTTTTGGAGGAAATAAAACAAAAACTTCACCCCATGGATGTTGTGAGGACAATTGTTTCATACAAGGGTGAATTGACGACTCTTAGAAAGCAAAAACTAGATCAAGAAGACAAGATAGAACTTTCTTCTAGAATTAACGCAACCGTTTGCTACATTATTGCTTCGTATCACCAAGAAAGTTGTGACGAATTAGATAGTGAGTATTTAGTTGCCAGTTCTTTATTACCAAATAATACATCACGGGAGAAGCTGGAAGCTCTTGACGATATGTTAATCTTGTATGCCGAACATGGGTTTAATGCATCTACTTTTGCTACTAGAGTTACAGCGTCAACTAGAGCTGATTTAACTGGAGCAATTGTTTCTGGGATAGCTACCTTAAAAGGAGAATTGCATGGTGGCGCCAATGAAAGAGCTGTCGAGTTAATTGATAGTTTTAGCACAGTAGAGGAAACTGAGATAGGCGTTAAAGCTCTTCTTGATGAAAAGAAAAAAATTATGGGATTTGGACATGGAGTTTATAAAATTCAAGATCCAAGAAGTCCAGTAGTAAAAAATTGGGTTGAAAAGTTAGTAGACACGGATTTTTCAAAAAATAGATTTGAAATAGCAAAAAAAATTGATGAAATAATGGATACTGAAAAAAATCTTTTTCCAAATGTTGATTTCTATGGAGGTCTACTTTTAGCAGAACTTGGTTTTGAAGTTGATTTATTTACACCAATATTTGTTGCAGGTAGATCGGTAGGGTGGGCTGCACATTATTTTGAACAACGAGAGCAAGATATATTGATTAGGCCAGCTGCAAAATATATTGGGCCACCTGAGAGATAATTTTTGGATTCAAACAATATAGCTGTTCAAATTTTAGATTATTTATCTAAACCACTAGAAAATGATGAGAATCATTTTTTTTCAGCAAAATTAGCAATTCTAGATACCATTGGGTGCATTGTTCAGGCAAGTAGCTATGAAAATGTTCATAGTTTTGCAGCTGGAGAGACCTCTGTAGAGTTATTTAAAAATCCATTCACAACAGTTAAAAATTTTAATTCTTTAGTAGACAGCACATGGTACTTAACTGTTTTAACAAGATGGTTTGATTACAATGATACATTTTTAGCAAAAGAATGGGGTCACCCATCTGATAATTTTGGAACAATTTATACTTTTTTTCAAAAAAATAACAGTTATAAATTTGTTGATTTTACAACTGCTTTAACAAAAGCATACGAAATACAAGGCTCACTTTGTTTAGGTACATCATTAAATAAATTGGGTTTTGACCATGTATTTTATGTCAAATTAGCATCTGGGTCTGTTTTCTCTTATTTACTCAGTGACGGAAATAGTGATATCGTAAAAAGAACTATTAATAACATTTTAATGGACGGACCTAGTTCAAGAGCATACAGACACTTTCCAAATGTTGGCAAAAGGAAGAGCTGGGCAGCAGCAGATGCTTCAAAAAGAGGTATTGAGCTATCACAAATTAGTCGCACTACAGATGAAGTATACGATACCGTCCAAAATCAAGAAGACTGGGGTTTTCAGAATATATTTATGAAAAATTCTGAACTAATTTTTGGAAAAGAACTAAATGATTGGGTTATCCAAAATGTTTTATTTAAAGTACTTTATCCTGCCGAATTTCATGGCCAGTCAGCAGTTGAAGCTGCAACTCAGCTCAGTTCAGAATTTAACCAAAATAGAAATAAACTCGAAAAAATAAACATATACACACATGAGCCTGCTGTAAGAATTATTTCAAATAAAAACGAGTTAAAAAATGCTTCTGACAGAGATCACAGCTTAGAATATATGGTTGCTGCAGCACTCTTGTATGGAGATCTAAAATATGAAATGTATGAGAATAATTTTTCAGGCTTGGCTGAGATAAATGAATTACGAAAAATAATTCACGTACAGGAAGAACCTAAATTTACAGAAAACTATTATGAGTTTTCAAAAAGACATATTTCAAATTCTATTGAAATTTTATATAATGACGATACCCGATCGGAAAAAATTACAATTGAAAATCCTATTGGCCACCCATCAAGGCGGGAGGAAGCAGTTCCCTTATTAGAAGAAAAATTTATGAAGAATGTGGAAGGCATTTTTTCATTAAAAAAGGCAAATAAAGTTTGGAATGAAATTTTAAATTTGAAAAAAGATGATGATGTTGTTAAATTATTTTCTATTCTTATAGAAGATGAATGAAATTTATTTATTAGTAGGAGGTGAGGCAACAAGACTCCAGCCTTTATCATCCGGAATCCCTAAGGCATTATTAACAGTAAAAGGAGAAAGAATAATTGATTTAATTATTCACCAATTTTCTAAACTAGAAAATTTTAAATTTAATTTAATCTGTTCAGATAAGCATGAAAAACAGTGGATTGAATATATGGATGACAGTAATGACAATATTGAATTATTATTTGAAAAAACAAAACTTGATACTGCTGGATACATAATCCAAAATCTAAATTCAATGCCGGATTCTTTTTTTTGCATGAATGGTGATTTATTACTAGATATAGATCTTCAGGAATTGATTATAGAATCAACAACCATTCTTAATTCACTTATTGGGTCTATCGAAGTAGTGGACCCAACAAGGTATGGAGTGCTTCAAGTAACTAAAGAAAATAAAGTCGAACGTTTTATTGAAAAACCTGAAGATGATCGTTTTGGAAGAAAAATAAGCTTGGGTTTTTATCACCTATACAAAAAAGACTTACAAAAAATTGTTTCAACCCTTGATATACCTTGCTCTTTTGAACGTGATGTATTTCCAAAACTGGCAGAACAAAATTTACTCAACACATATACAGTTACAGGAAAAATGAATGATGTTGGAACAAGGGAATCTTATATTGCATCTCACTTAAACAATGATGCCAATTGGATTTCACCGGACAACGTTTCTTTAAGTAATTCTGCAAACATCACAAATAGTGTTGTTCTAGATAACTGTATTATTGGAGATGAAGTAATTATTGAGGATTCAATTATTTCTGGTGGTTCAGTCATTAAAAGTGGAAGTGTAATTAAAAACCAAATTGTAAGGACAAATTTATTATGAAAATAATAGTTACAGGCGGTGCAGGATTTATTGGTTCTCACCTCGTCGAGTCTTTATTGAGTGATGGACATGAACTTTTAATTTTTGACAACTTTCTTACAGGGAAAAAAGAAAATTTATCATTTGATGGTAATTTCAAATTAGTTGAAGATAATTTTGGTTCAAAAAACTCATTAGCTTTACTTAAAAATTTTGATCCAGAAGTATGCTTCCATTTAGCTGCACAATCTTCAGTAGTTGTATCAGTTCAAGATCCAGGTCTAGATTTTGAACATAATATTTTACAACCTGTAAAACTTCTTGATGCCTTAATCAATTCAAATTGTAAAAAGTTTGTATTCACTTCTTCTGGAGGAACAATTTTTGGGGAACCTGAAAATATACCGACTAAAGAAAGCGACTACTCAAATGAACCAGCTTCTCCTTACGGTGTAGCCAAAAAAAAATTAAATGAAATTATAAAAATGATGACATCAAATACTACTTTAAGTTATTCAATCTTAAATCTATCAAATGTTTATGGGCCTAGACAAGACCCCCACGGTGAGGCAGGAGTGGTATCTATTTTTTCAAATAAATATTTAAATGGTGAAAGGCCTGTTATTTATGGTAATGGTGAACAGACGAGAGATTATATATTTGTAAAGGATGTTGTTTATGCATTGATAAAATCTTCAAAAATTGATGATGATCTATTTTTAAATATTGGTACAGGAATTGAAACTTCTGTTAATCAGTTAGCCGAATCCTTAAAAACACAATTTTCATCAAATTTAAATCCAATTTATCAAGATGCTAGGGAAGGAGAATTGCAACGTAGTGTACTTGATAATACCAAAGCTAGAAAATTATTGAATTGGGAACCACAATACGACTTAAATGCTGGAATGATTGAAGTAAGAAATTGGATTAAGCCCTAGAGAAAAAAATCTTCCTCGTCTTCCCTTATTAATTCAGTTGCATTCTTTTTTGAATCTTCATATTTAACACCTCTTACAATTGCAATTGGAACATTTAAAGTCTTTTCCATCACGAGTTCCGCAGCACTAGCAATTTCGTCTATCACTGCTATCTCAGTGGCATTTAGCTCATTCTCAAACGTGTCAGTTTTACCTATGTAGCTTGTAATAGGATTTATACCAGATGAGCCAATTGCAAAATTAACTTGCCCTTTTCTCCACGCTCTTCCAAAAGTATCAGAAATAATAACAGCAATTTTTTTTCCAGTTAAATTCTCTAATTTCTTTCTAAAAGAATGTGCTGACTTATTTGGGTCTTCTGGGAGAAGTAGTACAGTATTTTTCTCAACATTTGATTTGTCAATACCAGCATTAGCACATATGAACCCGTGTTTAGTTTTTGCTATTATAAGCTCACCTCTTTTTCTGACCACACGACTTACTTGACTATTTAACAAATCTTTAAAATTATATTCATTAAGATTTCTTGACATTCCTTCACTCTTAGAAACAATTTTTTGTGTAACAACGAATATATCTCTATCCATAATTTCTCTACTAGATTTCTTAAGAGCATCATGAGTTAGACTTGCAAGGTTGTCTCCTTCTGAAATTTCAGGGATTCCAGATATTGGAATAATTGTCACTTCACTCATAATTTAAAATTTTCCTTGCAAGGCTTTCAGAGTCTTTTATTTTTTTAAATAAAATATTTTCCTCTACAGTGTTTATCTTTCCGTCAGAATCACCAAAATGTACAATATATTTATTACCAATGTTTTTGTAATATTTTTTGATGCCTTTTATGTCCGGACTGAAACCTATATCTTCAAAGTTTCTTTTTGAAGGACCTTTAATGGCATCATTACCTATAAATGGACTTATGATTGTGACATTTTTATGAGAGATTAGTTCTTTTTTTAATTTACTCAGTGAAAGAATTGGCCCTACAGAAAGAAGAGGGTTTGATGGCCCTATAATTACTATGTCACTTGATTTAATTTTTTTAATTGTATTTGAATTAACTTTTGCTGATCGTGAGCCTTCATATATTATATTTTTAATTCTAGGTTTACCCTTTTTTTCTACAAAATAATCTTGAAAATCAAGTTTCTTATTATTTTTTGTAATTAATTTTGTACTTACTCGGTCATCGCTCATTGGAATAATTTCACAATTTAATGCAAACTTGTTTTTAATATTTTTTGTTATTTCAGTTAATGTTTTTCCCTGACTTATCATTTGAGATCTATAGAGGTTAGTTGCCAAATCTGTATCTCCTATTTTGAAATCCATATCGTAATATTTTCTTAGTTCATTATTAACTGTGAATTTGTCATTTTTTATACCCCATCCAAATTCTCCCTCAATGCCAGCAAGATTGTAGATTACAGTATCAATATCAGGTGATAGAAATACGCCATGAATGTTCTCATCATCACCGGTATTTACAAGTATTGTTAAGTCAATGTCTTCTATTTTATTTAGACCTTTGGCAAATTTTGCTCCACCAACGCCTCCGCTTATGTAAATTACTTTTTTCAATTTTAAGAACCTATAAATTAAGACCTTTCAACTAACATCTTAGTAATGATAGATAAAGACATTCTAGATGGTTTAGCTGAACTAGATGAAGCGGACTTAAAGAGAATTAAACTACTTGTTGATAATAAATTAAACCTCCATAAAAATACAAAAGTTTCATACAGGTCAAAAAATATAAAATGTGGGAAAGAGTCTTGTCAAACATGTCCACACGGCCCTTATTGGTATGCTGAGTGGACTGAAGGTGGAAAAAGAAAGACAAAGTATTTAGGAAAAACACTAAATGAATCTTAAAGGTTCCCATAAAACAATATCAAATACAATCTTATTTTCAATATTGTTAGTTTTTTTAAGAATTGACCTTGTGTTTTCAGATTCACTTCCAACAGGTGGAGATATGGGTGCACACATAGTGCCAACAAAGTTTTTTGTTTCTGAGTTAATTTCAAATCTCAAGATAAGTGGTTGGTCAAATGATTGGTTTGCAGGATACCCTGCGTACTATTTCTACTTTCCACTACCGCCAATTATTGTAGCTATCTTAAGTCCAGTTTTTCCTTTTGGGGTTGCATTTAAAATTATGGTTGTTTCTTCACTCGTTTTACTCGTGTTTTCAATTCAGAAATTGATTTCTCAGAAAAATATAATTAGTTCACATTTAGGTTTTGCAGCTGGATTGTTGTTTTTGCTAACTGAGTCATTTACAATTTTTGGTGGAAATTTGGCTTCATCATTAGCCGGACAATATTCATTTACTTATTCTTTAGCTTTTGGAAATCTTTCAATCTACTTTCTCACAAAATCAAATCTAAAAAATTCTTTATATTACAGCACTCTTTGTATAAGTTTTTGCGTATTGTCACACATTATTCCTTTCATTATTTTTATCCCAGTTTATTCTTTTTACTTTTTGCAAAATAAATCAGAAATTCTTAAGAAATTTTCTGCATTTCTAATATTCCTATTTTTAACTATTCGTTTTTCGATTTCATTATTTACAAATCTGGAATACACAACAAATATGACCTATTCTCCATATAGAAATATAAGTGATTTGATTAAGCCTGATATACTACCTTTACTTTTGCTGTCGATAATATTTTTATTTGCTGCGCAAAGTAAAAATATTTTTAAAAATTTATTTTCTTTAGAAGGGTATTTAATCTTATCTTCTATTCTTTTATTTTTTTATGGTCCCGAGGGTGCTTTGTGGAATGGAAGAGTCGTACCCTTTTTTATACTTGGAACAATACTCTTTGTTTTTAATTTATTAATTCAAAATATAGATTCACTTGCTTCTAAATTTCAAGGACATATGCTTCTTTCATCAATCTATCTCGTAATAGGTTTTTTTCTGCTCTTTAATTACTACTCCAGATGGAATGATAGATATGAAGTGACAGCCTTATTTATAGTTGGTCTATTTTTGATTTTATATTTTTTCAATTTGAATAAATTGAATCAATTATTTTCTTTTTTATTTATCACATTAACAATTTCAACAGTGAGCTTTCTACCTCACTGGCTTAATTGGAACTTTACTGGTTATGAGGGTAAGCCTGAATGGGGTGAGATATCGTCTTTATATGATAAATTAAACAATATTTCTTCTGGCAGAATTATGTGGGAACCAAATCCAGATTTAAATAAATATGGAACTCCTATGGTTTTAATGACAATACCGATGTTTACTGATCATGAAAGTGTAGAGGGATTATATTTTGATTCTAGTATTACGACCCCGTATCACTTTGTAACAATTTCTGGCTTAGCTGAACGCCCCTCCAATCCAGTTGGTGGACTTAGTTATATAAATGGAAATTTTGATAAAGGTGTTCGATACATGAAACAATTGGGCGTGGATTATTTTATAACTTACACAGACTCAATTTTTAATAAAGCAATAGATTCTACAGAGTTAGAATTCTTATTTGAATCGTCACCATTTAATGTCTTCAAGCTAAATTCGAGTAAAGTAGATTTGATTACATCAGAATTAATTAATTTCTCTCAACCTTCACTTTATGAACGGATATCTAATTCAGTCTTTAAAAATCCGTTTGAGGAAAGCTTCTTCACACTTTCAATGAAAGAGTTTCAGAAAGAAGAAAATATTAGAGTTATTGACAAACTATCATTAGGTGAAATTGAAAATAAACTATCTACAGATCAAGTTCAGGTCAGCATTACAGATTTTAAAATCAATAACAACCAATTAACATTTAGCACCAATCAGCCAGGTAAATTACATCTAATTAAAGTTTCTTATTTCCCAAACTGGACAATTGAAGATGGAGATGGTCCATATAGAATCACTCCATCATTTATGGCTGTAGTACCAAATTCCAATGATGTAAAATTAACTTTTGAAACAACAAATTTAGAAAGATTCCTATCTATATTTTCTTATTTATGTTTAATAATCTCAACACTTCTAATAATCTATAGAAAGAGAAAATATGCTTAAAAAAATAATTTATAAGATTTCTAATAATGGTTCATTTGCAGAACTTTTTAGAACCTATTTAGTGGGAGCTTTTAATTTGTTGTTTGGACTATTTTTAGTTTATATTTTTCAATTTTTTATACTAGATTTTGTAAGTTTTCCTCTTAGAACTTACTTAACAAATATTTTCCAATTTATGGTTGGGGTTATAGTTTCTTATTTTCTTTCAAGGAAATTTATATTTAAATTGAAATTAAATGATGGAAGTTTTAAGGAATTTTTTAAATATGTATCAATTAGCTTTATAAATCTTTTTATACCTTTACTTGTTTGGTTTTTAATAAATCTGTGGAACGAAAATTGGCAACAAAACGAATTATATGTTTTAATAATTACAACAATAATCCACGGATCGATACTTCCAATTAAATATTTAATTTATAAGTTTTTTGTTTTTAAAGATTCTTTGTAAAGTACAAATCTGAGATTGAGTAGACTTCTAATAGTTCTAGGTATTCTTTTGTAAATCAAAGAAACACTAGGCCTAATTTCATTAATTTTGGCTGGGACTTCTTTAAACTTTTGTCCATCTTTTTCAATTCTAATTAAGAGTTCTGTATCAAATAAATCTTGTGTTGAAACAACTTTTTGAATATATCTATCAACAGATTCCTTTTTTACACCCTTCATTCCGTGAGTATCTGATAGATTTGTACCAAATAAGATTTTTAATATTATTACAAAAAAGCCTGTTGCAATTTTTCTAATGAGTCTCCTACCATCTTCAGATTTAGCCATTCTTTTTGAAGCTATTATTCCGGAAAATTTGCCCTCAAGACTGAGGCATTCTAATAAAAATTTCTCTGAATAATAATCTATATCAAATGAGATAATGATTTCATTTGTACAAGCTAAAAATCCTCTTTTCAGTGCTTCTCCATAATTTGGGGTATCGTTTTCTATAAGTTTTATATTTTTGTTTAACTTGGCTATTTCAGATGAGATGTTTCTTGTATTGTCAGTTGAACCATTCTCAGATAAAATTATTTCAAAATCAATACCTGTACGTTGACACATAGACAAAACATTATTTAAAGATTCTCTTAGTATTTCCTCTTCATTGTAAATTGGAATTACTATTGAAAAATTTTTAAAGGTAAAATTTGAATCCATGAACAGTACAATAATTGAGTAATGGCAAAAAATAAACTAGATTTAATTTTTAAATCTTATGATATTCGGGGTGTTTACGATGACACTTTAACAAAGGATATAGCTTTTAAAATTGGATTTGCGTTCGCAAACTTCGTTGAAGATGATTCAATACTAGTAGGTCATGATGGAAGAATTTCCCATCATGAAATGCTAGATGCAATCTCTTCAGGAATTATTTCTGCTAATAAAAATATAATTTATGCAGGACTTGTCCCTACTGATATTATATATTCTTTATCAGGTCTGCTTAATAAACCTGGCCTTGTTATTACTGCTTCTCACAACCCAAAAGATTATAACGGTTTAAAACTTTGCAATTCAGGGGCTTTGCCAATTGGAGAAAATTCAGGATTACTGGAAATAAAATCTTCAGTTGAAAATTTCGAGAATGAAATTGAAATAAAGAATTTTAAGAAAGAAAATTCTAATTTAATTGAAAAATATTTTGAACACATCAAGACTTTAGTTCAACCCAATATGATTACTAATAAATTAAAATTTGGCATAGACGGCGGAAATGGAGCAATCGGCTCAGTTTTTGATGACTTAGATGCAATATATAGTTTTAACTATTCACCCCTCTTTCTAGAAGTTGATGGTAATTTCCCCAACCATCCTGCTGATCCATCTGATGAGAAAAATCTAGAAGATCTTAAAAACTTAGTGATAGAAAATAATTTAGATTTTGGTGTTGCATTTGATGGGGATGCTGACAGAGCAGTATTTATTGATGATAAGGGAAATGTTATTTCAGGAAGTATGATGACCACCCTGATATCGGATTATCTTTCAAAAGAAAATAATAATCTTAAAGTTGTACACAATGTAAATGTTTCACCCCATGCATTAAATTTATTAAATGATAGAAATATCCAACTTTACAGGTGCAAAGTAGGACATTCAAATATAAAAAAAATGATGAGAGAAGTTGATGCAGATTTTGGAGGAGAGCATAGTGCCCATTTTTACTATAAAGAAAATTTCTATGCAGATTCAGCAATTTTAACTCTGCTCATATTTATGAAAATTATTACAACAAAAGATGAGAAAGTAAGCAATATTTTTGAAAATTATAAGTTTCCACCCAGCTCAGGTGAAGTAAATTTTATAGTTGATCATGTGGAAGAATCACTAATTAACATCGAGAAAGTCTTTGATGTTGATTTTGATTATTTAGATGGGCTTACTTGCTCTACTGAAAATTATTGGTTCAACATTAGAGGTTCCAACACAGAGCCAAAATTAAGGGTCAATGTTGAAGGTAGATCCAAGAGGGTTGTTACCGAAGTTTTAGAGAAAATATCGAGTAATATTTAGATTGTATATGTTAGACCATGTTCTTAATTTAGGTAATCAGCTAAGTGCAGACTTAGTTAAATCTGATAATTTTCCAAAATTTGATTATGATCGCATTCTAGTTGTTGGCATGGGTGGATCTGGTGTTGCAGGTGACGTTCTTCAGTTAATTTTAAACCAATATTCAGCCATAGATATTGAAGTGCAAAAGACATACAAAATTACAAAAAAGCATATAGAAAATCAGCCACTTTGTTTATTTATCTCTTATTCAGGAAATACTGAAGAAACAGTAAGTGCTTTAGGGGATGCTATAAAAGCAGACCTAGAGTGGTGTGCTATTTCTAGTGGAGGAACTTTATTGGAAATGGCTAAAAAAAATAGTAAGCCATATATTGAAGTTCCTTCCGGTCTTCAGCCCAGAGCAGCATTTGGATTAATGACTAAAGCAGTAGCAAACTTTATTCCAAAATCTTTAGGAGTTGATGTTATGCAAAACTGTAATGATTCAGGTTCTTATTTGAATGAGTTACTTGATAATGAATCTGAAAATAAAATTATCAAAATAGCTAAAGAAATAGCCAGCAACATAGGAAATAAGACAGTTATTATTTATGGAGGTACTCAATTAAGCTATTTAGCTTCTCAACGATGGAAAACGCAAATTAATGAAAATGCTAAATCTAAATCTTATGTTGGATACATGCCGGAAGTTCATCATAATGAAATTTTGTCTTGGGAAGCAGACAAAGATGGATCTAAAAATAATTTTCATTTAATTTTTCTAAGAGATCAAAGAGAACACCCAAAAATTAAAAATAGATATGAGTTCACTAAAGAAATTATTCCAAAAGGAATTGAGATAACTGAAATTGAAAATATTAAGTCAGATAATTTAATTAAAGAATTATTTCATCTAGTCTTAATAGGTGATTTGATAAGTGTTTTTATGGCTGATAATTTAAATATTGATCCATATGATATCGATTCAATTGAAAATTTAAAAACTATGTTAAAGGAGAAGTAATGTCTTCAATTAAAGATTCAAATTTGGCCTCTAAGGGTGCTGAAGAAATAAATTGGGCGACTAGACAAATGCAAGTGCTCGAAGAAATTAGTAACGAATTTGCATTGTCAAAACCATTAGACGGATTAAATATTGGAGCATGTATGCACGTTACAAAAGAGACTGCAAACTTAATGATGACTTTAAAAACCGCAGGAGCAAAGGTTGCATTATGTGCATCTAATCCATTATCAACCAATGATTCAGTAGCTGCATATTTAGCTGAGAATGATATTGAAGTTCATGCAATAAGAGGTGTTTCAAACGATGAGTTTTTTAAACATTTAAATTTAGTTCTAGATACTAACCCAGATATTACTATGGATGATGGTGCTGATTTAGTTACACTTTTACACACAGATAGGTCAGAGATATCAGTTTTAGGTTCAATGGAAGAAACTACAACTGGTGTAATACGCCTAAAGTCAATGGAAAAAAATGACAAACTAAGATTCCCAGTTGTCGCTGTAAATGATTCTGATACGAAACATTTATTTGATAACAGATTTGGAACCGGTCAGAGCTCAATGGATGGAGTTGTTCGAGCAACTGATTTGTTGATTGCTGGCTTGAATGTTGTAGTTTTTGGATTTGGAGATTGTGGAAAAGGTGTTGCAGAAAGAGCATACGGCATGGGGGCAAAAGTTACAGTTGTTGAACCAGATTCAGTAAGAGCTTTAGAAGCACTTATGCATGGGTATGAAGTAAAGAACAGCCTAGAAGCATCTAAAATAGCTGATGTAATTATCACCGTTACTGGAAATAAGCATGTTCTTGACACTAAGCATTTTGATCTTATGAAATCAGGTGTAGTACTTGCAAATGCTGGACATTTTGATGTTGAAATAAATTTGGTTGAATTAAAAAATCAATCAAGTGAGGTTAACAGAGTAAGAGATCATGTTGAAAGTTATGTGTATAAAGAAAAAGAGATTCTTGTATTAGGAGAGGGCAGGCTTGTGAATCTTACTGTAGCAACAGGTCATCCAGCCTCTGTTATGGATATGTCTTTTGCAAATCAAGCACTAGCTGCTGAATGGATTAAAGAAAATTATGAAAACTTGGAATCGAAAGTTTACACATTACCAAAATCAGTAGATCAAAAAATAGCAGCAACTAAATTAAAGCTAATGGGCGGTCAGTTAGAAATTCTATCTGATGAGCAGCTTAACTATTTAGATTCCTGGGAGTTTGGCACAAGTTAAATTTGAGTATATTTAAAAAAGTACTTTCAGTAGGTAGTGGGAAATTAACTTCTGAATTAAATAAAATTGTTGAAGAAATCAATAGCAGAGAGTCCTCTCTTGAGAAATTAACAGACGAAGAAATTAAAAGTGGCTTTCTTGCATTGTCAGATAAAATCGATGATACACCTCATAGTATTGAAGTTGAGGCGTTTGCTTTTGTTAGAGAAGCTGCAAAAAGATCTATTGGACAAAGGCATTATGATGTTCAGCTTTTTGGAGGATTAGTACTTCTAAGAAATAAAATCTCAGAAATGAAAACTGGTGAGGGTAAAACACTCGTTTCAACCCTCCCTATTTCATTAATGGCGCTTTACAAAAAAGGGGTTCATGTAGTTACTGTTAATGAATATCTTGCAAAAAGAGATGCTGAATGGATGAGCCCTATTTATAACTTTCTAGGTCTTGATGTAGGATTAATCTATTCCAATCAAGAATATTCAGAAAAAATTAATGCTTATAAAAAAGATATTACTTATGGAACTAATAACGAATTTGGTTTTGATTACTTGCGTGACAATATGGCTGTAAATAGTGAACAACTTGTTCAGGGGGATTTATTTTATAGTGTCATTGATGAAGTTGACTCAATCCTTGTTGATGAAGCGAGAACACCTTTAATTATTTCTGGAAAAGTCGACGAATCAACAAAATGGTATTCAGAGTTTACAAAAATTGTAAAAGGAATGAAAAACGATATTCATTATGAAATTGATGAAGCAAAAAAACAAGTTCATCCGACAGAAGTGGGGGTTGAATTTGTCGAAGCAAGACTTGGAATTACTAATCTGTATGAAAATACGCAAACAAACTTTATTCATTATTTAACTGCATGCCTAAGAGCTAAAACAATCTTCACAAAGGATGTTGATTATATTGTTTCAGATGGTCAGATTAAAATTGTTGATGAATTTACTGGCCGAGTTTTAGAGGGTAGGCGTTACTCTGATGGCTTACACCAAGCTCTAGAAGCAAAGGAAAATGTAAGGATTCAAGATGAGAACCAGACTTTAGCTTCTATTACATATCAAAATTACTTCAGAATGTATGAGAATCTAGCAGGCATGACCGGTACTGCTAAAACAGAAGAGGAAGAGTTTATACAAATTTATAACCTTGAAGTAATCGAAATTCCAACAAATGTCCCTATACAGCGTATGGATCAACAAGATGCTGTTTATAAAACAAATGATGCAAAATTAAATGCAGTAATTCAAGATATTGAAGATAGAAATAAAAAAGGTCAGCCTATCTTGCTTGGAACAGTCTCGGTAGAAGCATCAGAAGAGATATCTAGAAAATTAACAACCAAAGGCATTGTTCACAATGTATTAAATGCTAAAAATCACGAACAAGAGGCAAACATTATTGCTCAGGCGGGAAAATTAGGGGCAGTAACTGTCGCAACAAATATGGCGGGTAGAGGTGTTGATATTAAATTAGGTGGAAATCCAGAAGAAATGGCATTTCAGCAGCAAATTGTTGAAAATAAATTAGATGATGAAAATTATCTTAAACAAAAGATTCAAGAACTTGATAAACAAGTTGAAGAAGAAAAACAACAGATTTTAGACCTTGGTGGGTTATACGTTTTAGGAACGGAGAGACATGACTCAAGAAGAATTGACAATCAGCTTAGAGGAAGGTCTGGACGTCAGGGAGATCCTGGTGAATCAAGATTTTACATTTCTCTTCAAGATGACTTAATGAGAAGATTCCAAGGTGAAAGAATTGAATCAATTATGAATAAATTAAATTTACCTGATGAGGAAAGAATTGAGCAATCTATGGTCACAAAAAGCATTGAAAGGGCTCAAGCTCAAGTAGAGTCTCTAAACTTTGAAATTAGAAAGAATGTTCTTAAATTTGATCAAGTTCTTAATCAACAGAGAGAAGTTATTTACAAATGGAGAAGACAACTTCTAAGGTCTGAAAGTATTGAGGATTTGATTATTGAATGGTTTAATGATGTAACTCAGGTTATAGATTCAAATATCGAGTCTTATAAGCGTAACTATGAAACCCTTGAACAGTTTGAACAGATGGTTTCTGATGAGCTTGGTGATCTACTTAGTGATACAAATAAAAAGGAATTTCTCAGTAAATTAGAAATAAATGACAGTTTAGATACTGTTGATAACCTCCTTTTCTTGTTCGATAAAAACAAG
>Ga0222716_10001067_pt1 | contig 23165 bp, 10 predicted proteins | sample C33_13DmetaG_FD_165044 | JGI IMG/M metagenome (GOLD analysis project Ga0222716, IMG submission 165044) | Estuarine water microbial communities from San Francisco Bay, California, United States - C33_13D | ecosystem: Environmental > Aquatic > Marine > Unclassified | place: USA: California... | reverse complement strand
ATCCTGACATTTGCCACGGCAACGGGCGGTATTACCGCGACCCTGACGGTGACTCAACTGAGCCGACTTGGCTCCACCCTGAATCTCTCTGAATCTGTATTGATCACCGACTTCAACGCAAAAACGAACCTGAATGTGGGTGTGACCTCGGATACGAACTGGTTATGGAGCAGCGATGCAAATTGGCTGACGACAGGCGAGGCAACGACCCAGATCGGTAACAACCCGTCTTTCACCTACGCCGTATCGGCGAACAACACGGGTGCCGCTCGCACCGGCACGCTGACCTTCACCACCGAAACCGGTGATGTGAGCGCGACCCTGACCGTGACCCAGCTGAGTAGCACGGATGCCACCCTGAGTCTTTCTGAATCCCTACTCATTACCGATGCTGGTGCAAAACCCACTCTCTCAGTGGATGTATCCTCCGGCACAGGCTGGCTGTGGAGCAGTGATTCCGACTGGCTCACCAGTGCCTTGGTGCAAACACAGACTGGTAATCGGACATTTAATTATCAAATAACCGAAAACACAACCGGCGTGGATCGCACTGGAATCCTTACATTCATCACCAGCAACGGTGGTGTGACCGCCACCCTGACGGTGACCCAGCTAGCTGGCAATGGCGTTCTGGCTCTTGATGTTTCCACCAACGAAGAGAACCTCCTCGTTCCAGATGCCGACACACTTGATGTTGATGTGTCCTCCAATGGCGTATGGACGTGGAGCAGCGATTCGGACTGGCTTACCAGCACCGAGAGTAGCCCGCAGCTTGAGAATCAGACCTTCAGCTATGATGTATCTGAAAATACATCCACCGTTACGCGCACCGGCACGCTGACCTTCGAAACCACGACCGGTGGGTTGATTGAGGTTCTGACGGTGACCCAGGCGGGTGCGCTTGATACCGATGGTGATGGCGATCCTGATGTCACGGACTTGGATGATGACAATGACGGACTTACTGACGTTGCCGAGATAAATACTTACGGAACGGATCCTCTATCTTATGACACTGATGGTGATGGCTACTCTGATTTAGTGGAGATTTTAGTTAACAACACGGATCCTTTTGACGCTAGCGATCCCGATAACAGCGGTGGCGGAGCTGGTAACGTAGCCGAGCACAGTTATGCTGAATTTCTTAGCGAGCAGGATGTGTCGATCCCCGATGGATTTACTCCTTTTGGTAACACATTGGCTGTTTCTAAATACGGTGATGATGGATCTTCGGCGATTGCTGATCTCAGTGGTGTGATAATTTGGGCTGATTCAGTGGGGAATTTCCGCCCCATAGTGGATAGCGAATTGGCATCGCCACTCTATGTTACCAACAATGAATTAATTGTCTGGCAGAACCGCTATGCTGACTTTGATTCTTATGACACACGTCCTGCTGTCGAGATTGTGATGTATCGCTTAAACAGCTCCGGTAATCCTGTGGCAACGCCGTTGCCTGCGATCCTTGGAAAAGAAGTCATTGATACCGCCCAGTTGACCACCTCAACCGGGAGTTTTGTACTGGCGACCTCTGAGGTGGTTAATGGCGATGGCTTCGAGAGTATTACCTGGGATAAAGATGGAGTCTCAGTTCCTGAGGACCTGCTCACCATCAGGTATTATCGAGTCACGGCATCAGCGGGCGTGCAGCGGATTACCCAGTATGATGATGGCGTGCCAAGATCTGCTAACACTGACTTTGGGAGTGTCCAGCAGGCCACGGATCTGAAGGCACTTGCCTTTGGTTCGGACGGATCATCCTTGGCTCGGCACACGACCTCGCTTGGTTTTGCAACTCCAGCTATTGATAAATACCTCTGGGTCAGCTCCCTCGGCGTGGTCCGTGAGGTTCCTGCCACCGTGGTGAACCGGGTGGTGTCCGTCACCAATACACGCTTGGTCATTGAATCTGTCGCGGGTGCTGGTTTACAAGTGTATCGCCGGATGGGTTCAGCGTCCGAGCTACAAGGGCCTTTTGCCATCAATGTGCAAGGCGCCGTGCTTGATTGGATTAATCTGACAAGAGTCGGATACCCGACTTATTTCTACACCCGGAACGAAACCACGATTAGGACCTATCGCCTGACCGATACGGCCATCCTCGTGCGCACGGCAGAGTTGCCCCTGTTTCTGTCTGCTGGGGCAAAAGCGAACTCGATCAACTTAGATGACGGGTCTGCCATAATCAGCGACCAAAACAACAGTTTCTTGATCTGGCTTCACAATGGTGCAGGCACCTTAGGTGACAATGTATCACTGATCAGTAATTCGGGCCAAGCCAAGCCGCTCTACCTAACCAGTGACGAGTGTATCCTCTGGGACAATGCTTATGCGCCGGTTCAATTAAATGGATCTCGGGAACCAGCCGCGCTGTCTCAGCGCAAGCGAGTGGGTAATGTGCGCACGGAGATTCCCTTAATCGAGGGAACCTATGTCATAGATACTCCGCAGTTTTCCCTAGGCTTCGAATACTGGACCATCAATACCGCAGAGAAAGTAGATGCGCTAACTGCTAATCTGAGAAGATACCAGCTCAAGCTCGCCCCGCAACCGACGGATGATACTGATGGTGACGGGTTAACAAATGGTGCTGAAGAGAACACCTACGGCACTAATCCATTCGTTGTTGACTCCGATGGTGACGGGTTAACAGATGGTGATGAAGTAAATACTTACGGCACAGATCCTCTCAGTCTTGATACGGATGGGGATGGGGTGAGTGACGGAGCCGAGGTCAATGATATGGGATCAGATCCATTAGTTGATGAATTCGGTGGAAACGAACCAAGTTTGGTTGACTTTACCAACCCCGCTGTTTGGGGGGCTTACTATGGATTGATTATCGAAGAAGATGGATCCTCTGTTGGATATCTCTCTTTGAAAGTATCCAAGAAGGGTTCGTTCAGCGGAAAATTGAGTGGTTACACTGGGTTGAAATCAAGCTTCAAAGGCAAGTTTGATGCGCTTGGTCAATACACTGGACAGCAGTTTAATGCTTTTGGGTTATCATCAAACGCTGATTTCCAACTCGAAGTGTCTGCACCTAATACATACAGATTAGGTGGAGTTCTCAAGGGTGCTGACGATCGTAAGCAGTATCTGATCCTCAGAAAAACTATATACAGCAAAAGCAACCCAACTGCAGATGCTGGTAAATATACGATGTTGATGCCATCTGAAACGACGAGTTTGAGCTCTGTGCCAGCCGGAGACGGATTTGCCTATGGCTCTGTGCGCACGGATGGTAAAGTGAAGCTTAAAGGATATTCCAATGCTGGAAATAAAATAACCTATTCAGGAGTAATTGTTGAGGGTGATCTAATTCCTTTCTTCTCACTTGCTAAGAGTAAATCGGGTAAAGAGTCGGTTACTGGAATGCTTCAGATTGCTGATATCCCGAATGTGTCGGATTTTTCTGGTTCTATTCGTCATTCACAAACGGTAGCTAATTCAGGCTCAGCTTACGCTGCTGGATATGATACCTCGCTCTCAGCCATAGGATCTCGATATGTTGGAGCTGGATTCGCGCTACTGCCAACGACTGACTTTATGGCGACCACGAATAATGCGGTTGCATCGTTTGCTGGAGGCACCTTCGGCGGTGAAGACTATGTCTTTACCTGGGAGTCCACAGGAAAGATGACTGCTCCCAAGTTGCCGATTTATAGAACGAAAGCTAAGTTCAAGAATAAGGATGGTTATTTTAATGGCCGATATGATTCATTTGACCCAGCAGCTAATTTCGTAAGAACAAAAGCCGATTTCCGTGGTGTTGTGATCCAAAAACAGGGTCTTGTTTCTGGTCAGAGTGTTGTGCAAGGTCTGTCAGGCCGTTACAGTATAACCCCCAATGATGGTGGTACTAGTGCCCCGGCGACAACACTCACACCAAGGGCAAAAGATGTGTCCAGCGTTGCAGCATCATATATTGTTCAGGTCGTTGTCGACACTCCTTGGCAAGTTGAGATTCCCGGCGACGCCACTTGGGTGACCACCGACGTGGCCGAAGGCACTGGCAATGGGCAAGTTACAATTACCGTTGAGGAAAATGCTACTGGACGAGATAGAGAGGCAGAGGTTCGCATCGCTGGTCTTGTTCACAAAGTTGAGCAAGAGGGTAGGTAACTAAGCTGTTTGATATAAAATTTCTCAAGCCAACGCTGCATTTGTCTTTTCAAATGCAGCGTTTTTATTGAGGTGATTGCTGACTTTCGTGAGCACAATATGGTTGCCACGTTTGGTGATGTGATTTATTCAAACATTCTCTATTCCCACATATGCCATGATCGATCAAACCAAGAGTCTCAGAGAGTTTATTCAATCCATATCGGATATAGACGCTGTAGCTACTTGCGCTGTTGATACTGAGGCCGATTCTTTGCATCGCTACAGCGAGAGTCTATGCCTTATTCAGTTCAGTGATGGGAACGATCACGTGCTAATTGATCCCCTCGCAATTGATGATATGTCAGCGCTTTCGGAATACCTTGCGAAGGCAACCTGCTGGATGCATGGAGCGGATTATGACATGCACATGCTTAAGCAGCACCTCGGGGTGATTCCTCCTACGGTCTTTGATACTCAAATTGGCGCAAGGCTGCTTGGCGTAAGGAAGTTTGGTTATGGGAATCTTGTGGAGCATTACATGGATGTTTTCATAGAAAAGACTTCTCAAAAAGCAGATTGGGCAAAACGTCCGCTCACCCCAGTGATGGAGGATTATGCTTTGAATGATGTGATCTACCTCCTCCCCATGGCCGAAATTATTGTCAAGCAGCTCAAAGATAAGGGCAGGTATGACTGGTTTCTTGAAAGTTGTGAAGCAGCCCGGCATAAGGCATTCGAGAAAAAAATAGGTAAAGAGGATCCGTGGCGTATCAAAGGTAGCGGTAAGCTCCACCCGGAAGGGCTCACTTTCTTGAGGGAGCTGTGGTATTGGCGGGATGCCCAGGCTGCTGCGTGGGATCGACCGTCTTTCATGGTTTGCGGTAACCGGCAACTAATTGAATGGTCGCAAGGTTTGGTTGTCGGTAATAAACCGCAACTACCACAGCATTATCGTAGTAGTAGGATTAAGCATTTTGAGCAGGCGGTGGAAAAAGCTTGTGCCGTTCAAGAGGCAGATATGCCCCAGCGAATTCGTGGTATTCGGCGCCGTAAAGATCCAGCATTCGAATCCAAGTTAGACGACCTCATTTCTAAAAGAAATAAAATCGCGGAGGAACTCGATATCGAGGGCTCACTCATTGCCCCCAGAACACCGCTTGAGGCAATAGCTGGTGGTCATGAAGGTGCGGAGGATCAACTCCTCAACTGGCAGAGGAAACTGCTCAATATTTAAGTCAGAACAACATGGTTTTTTAAAATTCCCATGGCGATACTTGGTGTGTTCTGCCCTACAGCCGTCTCCCGAATGGCTCTCATGAAGAGGCCCTGTTCAATGTGTTTTCTGACTTCAAAAAAAAAGGGCTAAATAATCTTCAAAAAAAGCGAAAGAAACTTGTCTCCAGGGTTATAATTTAGGACATTAAATGCCCCTATGTCTGATACGCCACACGAGCCCGATCAAGAGCCTGAAATCGAAGCAGAAGCAGCCGAAACAAACGTCTCAGATGCCCAAGAATATGGTGCATCACAGATTGACAAACTCGAGGGGCTTGACGCTGTGCGTAAGCGCCCAGGAATGTATATCGGAGATCCAGATGTGCGAGGGTTACATCACTGTGTGTTCGAGGTTTTAGATAACTCAATTGATGAGCACCTCGCGGGTCATTGTAAGGTCATTAAAATTGGTCTGCACATCGATGGGTCCGCATCTATTGAAGACGACGGGCGAGGCATCCCCGTAGAAATGCACCCTAAGTTTGGCATACCAGCGGTGGAACTTGTACTTACCAGCTTGCATGCTGGTGGTAAGTTCGGTCAAGGTGCTTACAAATATTCAGGTGGTTTACATGGTGTTGGTGCTAAATGTGTCAACGCATTGTCGGATTGGTTTAAGGCGGAAGTAAGCCGTGAAGGTAAAGTCCACGCGATTACATTCGAACGAGGTAAGACCACTAAGCCGCTCGAAGTCGTCGGCGAGGTAGATGCCAAGCACACAGGGACCAAGATAACCTTCTTTCCTGATGCAACGATTTTCACGGATACGATCGAGTTTGAATTTGCGCGCTTATCCACGCGCTTACGAGAACTCGCATTCCTTAACCCTGGTTTGATCATTGAACTTGAGGATGAACGCCCAGAAAGCGCCCAAAAAGACCGCTTTTACTATGCTAAGGGAATTGAGGAATTCGTTTCTCAACTTGGGGAAAACAAAACCTTGGTGCATCCAGATCCGGTGATCATTAAGGGCAAGCGCAAGATTGAAGTCGATTATGATGGAAAGATTACCAAGGATGACGTCTTTACTGATGTTGTTTTCCAATACAACGATAGCTATCAGGATAATATACTCTGCTTTGCCAACTCTATTCCTAATGCTGATGGAGGGACTCACTTGACAGGTTTTCGAGGTGCTTTGACCAGATCAATCAACCAATACGCGAAAGCAAATAAGATCCTCAAGGATAAAGACCCAGCCTTATCTGGTGACGATGTTCGTGAGGGAATCGTCTGTGTGTTGAGTGTAAAAATGCCTAATCCACGTTTTAGTTCGCAGACCAAGGATAAGTTGGTTAATGCCGAGATCGAGGGTGTGGTGAGTTCGATTGTTTACGAAGGGCTTCAGGATTATTTTGATGAAAATCCTAACCTCGCCAAAACAATCATCGATAAAGCTATTAACGCGGCACGAGCTCGTGATGCCGCTCGAAAAGCCAGAGAGACAGTACGTAAATCTGTCATGTCGGGCGGTGGGCTCCCAGGTAAACTCGCTGATTGCTCAGAACGTGATCCTGCCAAATCAGAAATTTATATCGTGGAGGGTGATTCCGCTGGCGGTTCTGCAAAGTCAGGACGAAACCGAATCAATCAAGCAATTCTGCCTCTACGAGGTAAGGTAATTAACGTTGAAAAAGCACGGCTCCACAGGGCACTTCAGAACAAGGAAATTCAAGCCATGATCACTGCGATTGGTGCGGGAATTGGTGAAGGCGACCAAGAAGGCTCTTTTGATATTGAAAAAGTCCGTTATCACAAGGTAGTCATTATGACCGATGCTGATATTGACGGGGCTCATATCCGTACCCTCTTACTGACGTTTTTCTGTCGTCACATGTCTGAGCTCGTAAAGGCTGGATACCTCTATATTGCCCAACCACCACTCTACAAGGTGACACGAAAAAAACGTGAGGAATACATTGCAGATGATGATGCCCTCAATGAAATTCTTATTACCCTTGGATCAGAAGATGTACGTTTGCGTAAATACGGCAGCGATGATGAGGTGGATAGAGATCTACTCAAAAGTGTGCTAGATACGCTCGCGCAACTGACGCGTTTTACCGCAACACTGGAAGGCCACGGGGGGAATTTTCAAGACTTACTCGCCGAAGGAATAAACGGGCACCTGCCAGAATACATGGTGCGAATCCGTGTCGGTAACGAGGAAGAAACACGATACTTCGCTACCGAAAAGGAATTGCTTTCCTATGCTCACGAAAATCGTGATCTCCGGCTATTTGAAGAAGAGCTCACTGAAGAGGAGGATGCTGAGTTGAAAGAGAAGTATCAAGGTGTCCAGCGCCGAGCCGTCAAACGTGACTTGCATGAATCAACCGCTATTTCAAAGGTGCTTGCTCGGCTTAATGAGTTTGGTCTCAAGACCGAGCCGTTTTTTTCTGAGGATGAACCACTTTACGAACTGATTGAAGGTGACGGCAAAGATGCCGAAGCGCTGCCTGTGTTTAACCTCTTTGAGATTTTGGATAGGGTGCTTGAAATTGGCCGCCGCGGCATGCGTATTCAGCGATTCAAAGGATTGGGTGAAATGAATGCTAAAGAGCTATATGCCACCACCATGGATCCAGAAAAACGCCAATTCCTTCAAGTTCGCCTAGATGAAGAAAATGCCATCGAAGCTGACAAAATGTTTGATGTTCTCATGGGGGACATCGTTGAGCCCCGTAAACGCTTCATCGAAGATAATGCGCTAAATGTGCAGAACCTCGACGTCTAACTGAAGTCGCCCACTATTTAAGCCAAAATTCAGCCATCAAATTTTACTATGTCTAACGATTCAATTAAGCCGATCAACGTTGCGGACGAAATGTCTAAGTCTTTCTTAGACTATTCAATGTCGGTCATTATTTCCCGTGCCCTGCCTGATGCGCGAGACGGTTTGAAGCCATCACAGCGCCGTATTCTCTATGCAATGCATAACGATCTCTCGCTGAGCCCGAGCAAGCCGCACCTGAAGAGTGCTCGTATTGTCGGTGACACGATGGGTAAGTACCACCCGCATGGTGATAGCGCGATTTATACGACACTCGTCAACATGGCGCAGCCGTGGACGATGCGTGAAATACTTATTGATGGTCAAGGTAACTTCGGTTCGGTTGAAGGTGATGCCGCTGCTGCCATGCGATATACTGAGGCACGCCTGACCCACATGGGTTCAGCGATGATGATTGATCTTGAAAAAGAGACCTGTGATTTTCAGCCGACCTACGATGAGACGCGTAACGAGCCTTGTGTCTTGCCGGCTGCGATTCCCAACCTCTTAGTCAATGGCGGCACTGGAATTGCTGTGGGCATGGCGACGAACATTCCGTCTCACAATATGGGAGAGGTGATCGATGGTGTTTGTGCGCGAATAGACAACCCACAGCTGACCATTGATGAACTTAAGCAGCATATCAAAGGCCCCGATTTTGCTGGGCGGTGTGAGATTCGTGGCTTTAAGGGAATTGACAGCTATTTCCATACTGGCCGGGGTAGTATTAAGATGCGCGGCACGATGGAGGTGGATGAGAAACCATCAGGAGTCTCTGTTATTACAATCACTGACGTGCCACATGGAGTGAATCGTGCCGTATTGCAGCAACGAATTGCTGAGTTGGTGCGTGAGAAAATCCTATTGGATATCTCTGGTATGCGCGATCTCTCGGATGATGAGACGCGAATTGAAATCACACTCAAGCGCGATGCTCGTCCTCAGGTGGTCGTTAACCAAATCTTCAAACTCACATCAATGGAGACATCTTTTGGTGTCAATATGTTGGCTATTCATGAGCGCCGTCCTAAGCAGTTGTCTATCATGGATGCGTTGGACTGCTTTATCGAGCACCGCCGTGAAGTTATAATTCGTAGGACACGATTCCTCCTTCACAAAGCCGAGGATCGCGCTGAGAACTTAGAAGCTTTCCTTTTGGCATTGGGCCACCTTGACGATTTTATAAAGATCATTCGAGGGTCAAAAAACCGAGATGAAGCACGTGAACTTCTTAAGGCTTATACGTTTCCAACAAAAACTGCCGAGCAATTAGGCATTTTGATTCGCTCTCAACCTAGTATTCAAGGAGATACGTATATCTTTACCGATCGTCAGGTAAACGCGATTCTTGAACTGCGTCTCTACCAGTTAACTGGCATGGAGCAGGATAAAGTGAAGAATGAATATGATAATATTTTGGAGGAAATCACAGATTACCTCGATATTCTGGCTAAAGAAGCTCGTGTTCTTGCAATTATCAAAGAAGAGATCCTTGAGGTCAAAGATAAGCATGCAACACCTCGCCGCTGCCCAATTCTTCCAGACGAAGGTGAGATCGCAATTGAAGATCTTATCGCTAATGATGGTATGATTGTGACGCTGTCGAACAAAGGTTACATCAAGCGTACACCATCTGCTGAATACCGTGTTCAGGCACGTGGCGGCAAAGGAGTTCGTGGGATGGAGACACGCAATGCCAATGTCTCTGATGAAGATGAACAGGATTTTGTCGAGCACTTGTTCTCAGCCCAAGCACATGATTACCTGATGTTCTTCACCAATACCGGGCGTGTATACGTGGAGCGTGTCTATGGTGTCCCTGAAGGATCTCGAACATCGAAGGGTCGTAGTATTAAAAATATGCTTAACCTCCAGCCTGACGAAAATATCGCCGCCACACTCCGGTTAGAGCGCCAAACGAACGAGGAAGGTGAAGACACTACCTTTGGTGAAGATAATGGATTCGTATTTTTTGCTACTCGCAGCGGTAAGGTAAAGAAAACAGGATTAAGTCAGTTTAGAAATTTCAGAAAAGATGGAATCATTGCAATCAAACTAGATGAAGGTAATGACCTTGTGGAAGTGAAATTGACGTCTGGTAATGATGACATCTGTCTTGTTACCAGTGCTGGATATTGTGTGCGCACAAGTGAGCAGAATATCCGCCCAATGGGACGACCATCAGCTGGTGTGGCAGGGGTCAAACCACGTGAGGAAGATCACCTTGTGGCGCTGACGATTGTAAATGATGAAACCAAGCTTCTCGTCGCTAGTGAAAATGGTCTTGGTAAACGCACGTCATACGATGAATACATGGCCAAAGGTCGTGGAGGCAAGGGAATGAAAACTATGAACGTGACTGAAAAAACAGGTCGTGTAGTTGGAGCTTTATCTGTTTTTGAGGATGATGAACTCATGCTCATGACATCGGTTGGGCAGTCAATTCGTATTCGCTGTGCCGATGTTCGTGAAACGGGACGCGCTGCTCAAGGTGTTAAATTAGTAAATCTCAAAAATGGCGAAAGCCTGCAAGATATTGCCCGCGTTGTCCCAGATGATGATGAGGTGGAAGATGTTGATGCGGATAATCCCGAGGATGGGGACGTCGTTGGCCAAGAAGCATAAACTATGGCAGATCTGTTTCCAGAACGGGTATTTCTTGGCTGGAACGTGCCGCTGATTGAGTCGGTCAAAGATTGGTTGCTAGCAGATCAGGATCTTTTGTCCGAGACATTAGTTGTCGTGCCCACTTCTAATAGTGGCAGGCGGCTGCGGCTAGCTTTATCAGCTGAGGGTGGGGGGGTGTTATCACCGCATGTAATTTCACCAAGCCGATTGTTCGACGTGGATGGGGTTGCCTCACGCACACAGCAATTGTGGGCGTGGGTGAAAGCGGTGCAGTCAATTCAGCCGAAAGATTTTCCCAATTTGCTGCCAAAGCACCCAGAGACGGCTTTGAAAAGCTTCAGAGCTGCAATGGCTTTAGCACGTCAGATGCATAACTTGCGTGATACTCTAGCAGATGCTGATAAAAGTTTTCATGATGCATTGGCATGTAGTCCTGAAAAAAACCGTTGGCTAGAGCTTTGTGAGCTTGAGACGCGGATGTTTCAGGTGTTAAAATCATGGAGGTTACGTGATGCCGTGCAGGCTAAGCGTGAGCGGTCAAATGCTCCTAACATTCCTGTGGGTGTATCACGAATCGTTGTAGCCTGTGTTCCCGATCCTTCGCTGTTAGCTCTCAATTCCCTGCAGGCACATCTGAGAGCAACCATTCCAATCACAGTGCTGATCCATGCGCCGGACGATGAGAGCAGCGCTTTTGATGCATGGGGTGTCCCATGTCCTCTAATTTGGAACAATAAGACGATTCCCTTTCCTGAGTGGCAAAGTCGACTGCATTTAGTGGATTCTGCTAGTGAGGCTGCAAATCGCGCAGTGAGCTTGTTTTCGGAACATGAGACCGATTCAGAAGCGGCTGCTCTCGCTCTTTGTGACATATCATTTGCACCAGCTCTTGATCGTGCTTTCAATAGTGCAGGCTGGCCGCTTTATGATCCTGAAGGTCAACCAATCATGGACTCAGGAATTGCTCGATTAGTAATGTGTTGTGCTGATTTACTCCGCAATGTTTGTTCATTCGACGCTGCCCGTGAGCTGGTGCGAGTGCCGGGCGCTGAACTGTTTCTGCCACTCAAAATATCGCGTAAGCATGCGGCAATGCTAATGGATCAACTACACCACAAGCATCTTCCTGAAACTATGGATGATGCGCGCTATTTGGCATCGGGTGAAGCACTGAAGATAATCAACTCCATTTCATCTAGGTTGGATGAAATGAAATCAGGAAATATTTCCGTAGTCATAAGATCTTGGCTGGTAGCTTGGTTGAAAGAAACCGATGAGGACCTGGCTTGCAAGGCTGAGCTTGCATCTGCTGAGGTGGTTGATGCGATTGAACACATGGAGTCACATGGTGACGGAGTGTCAGCTCAAGAGGCTATGGAAATGCTAACGGAGTCACTCGGTGGAGTAAAAACGTCTTCAGGGAAAGGTGATGAAGTTCTTGATATGGAAGGCTGGCTTGAGGTTTCATATGACTCTGCACCCCATTTGATCTTGGCCGGTATGCATGAGGGTTGTGTGCCTGATGGTGCTATTGATGATGTGTTTGTGCCCAACAGCTTAAAAAAAGAGCTGGGTCTGCGTGACGCGGCGGCTCGATGTGCCAGAGACACATTTCTATTGTCTGCAGCACTCCAAAGCCGAAAAGAAAATGGTAGAGTCGATGCCCTTGTAGCCAGTTTTAATGATGCCGGAGAGGCATGTAAGCCATCACGATTGCTCATGCGCTACGAAGGTAAAGAACTTGCTGAGGTGGTGAATCATTTGTTTGCCGAAATACAATCTGGTGATTCTCCAGTAGGGCCATGGACACGTGACTGGGACTTAAAATTTCCACATGTTGATAATAAATACCTTAGTAATCCTCCTCGGCCATTATCACCATCTGCGATTAAGGATTATATGGCCTGCCCACTGAGGTTTTTTTTAAAACGTATCGCAAAAATGAAGACGTATGACGCTGAGAAACGCGAAATGGATGCGTTGGATTTTGGTAATCTATGTCACCAAGTGTTGGAGGTTTTCGGTAATGATGAATCGATTCGTGATTCGTTAGATGCAGAAGCAATAGCAGATTACTTGTCCGATGCACTTAACCAAACGATTGAGAAAATCTATGGCAAAAAAATAAACCTTCCGTTGATGGTTCAGGTGGAATCAGCGCGTGAGCGGCTGCGTGTATTTGCATCCAAGCAAGCGGACGAGCGAGCCGCAGGATGGAGAATCGCCGCGACTGAATTCAAAGTTGGTGGAGATGATGCACCGTGGCAATTGGCAGGACATCCGATCAGTATGATGATTGATCGCATTGATTTCAATGAGGAAAGTAAGCAGTGGAGAGTCCTGGATTATAAAACTACCGGCAAGGCAAAATCACCTCAAGAGCAGCACCTCAAGGCATGGAAAGAAGTTGAAAATAGACCTTGTCTAGGTGAGTTGTATCCCCCTCGTCGGAAAGGGCGTGCTGAGCGTAGATGGGCTGAGGTGCAGTTACCGCTTTATGCGGCTTTCGTAAGGAAGCACTTCAAAACAGGTGATTTGCCCGAAGTGGGTTATGTTAATTTACCTCGTGCCGTAAGTGATGTGGAATTTCACAGTTGGTCAGGGTTTGATGAGGCTACTCTTGATCACGCGCTCGTATGGGCGGAGGCAGCAATAGAAGCAATTGCAGCTGGCGATTACCGGCAGGCTACAGTCTTTCCTGCGGGTGAGCGAGATTGGGATGACTTTGCAGAGCTAGCTCCTGACGGCCTAGCTAAAGCTTTCAACTTGAATCCGCATTGATAAAGCGAGAATATAATTTAACTTAGCATTACCTATGTCAGCTCCATCCGGCAACCAACGTAAGCATGATCCACATGAGATTGAGGGTGTAGAGCAACATTCCAAAGTGGCGGCTTTTCCATGGCTTCGCGTATCATTTTTTATTTTTGTCTGCGGGATGATCGTTATTTCTCAGGGGCCTTTACCCGGAAAAATTTGGAGAGCGATAGTAAGTGCGAAAAAAGAACAGCCAGAACAATTACCGGTGAAGCCGGTTGCCAAGCCTGTTGATATTACTCCTGATCCAATATCTAAGCCTATTCCCGAACCCATAAAAAAAGCTAAACCTGTGACTGATGTCAAAGTTATTGCTCCAGTGGATCATACGGCTTCATCAGGTGGAGATCTAAGGCGTATGTCCAAAGGCTTTGATTTTAAGACAATGGTAACATTGGTTGATGGTGAAGCGGCTTCTTCTGAACGCGATAATGAGGCGAGTTACGTAGCAGAATACGAACTTAAGGTGCGCATGCCCATGGCTACTACTACGATGGAGGATCTGCAGAGAGTTAGCCCTGGCATTGAGTTAGCGTTCCCCGGGTTGAAGGAAATGATGCCTTTGGCGCAAATTTCGCCCTTCTATTTTAGCCTCTATAAAAATAAAACCGAGCGACTGAAAAAAAATGCTACCCAGATTAATGATCTGATGACGCGGCATAATTTTTTTGATTGTGAAACAATACTCAACCTCAAACACCCAAGGTCAGGCAGGCGTGTCTTACTCATGCAGGCTGACATGGATGTGGTTTCTGATGGTTCTGATGGCGATCGGCTACCGGTGATGCCTAAAACAATTGTAGGATCCAGCAACTATCAACCGATGACGAGTTATGGATGGAAAAAAACAGGCTCTACGCCTAACCCGCTCATCAGCGGTTGGAAAAGTAGAATCGCCAAAGCAAAAGCAGAAATAGCTGAACCAGTCACAAAACCTGAGCGCAAAGCATGGTTGCAGTTGCGCATTAAAAAAATCAGACGCGAAATTGAGGATATGCAGGCGCGGAGCTATCTCATTGCTGCCTACGATCCTTTTATAGTCATGCCAATTAACATGGTGACAGACCGAAGTGACAAATATGCGGCGAGTATTGGCGACTATGCAGTGGTTTTTCATAAGGGGAAAATCTACCCATGTATTGTCGGTGATGCAGGCCCTAGTTTTAAGGTTGGCGAGGCATCATTACGTATGGCAAAGCAACTTAATCCGCGTGCTGGACCTTACTCGAGGCCAGTCAGTGATCTCACTGTAACCTATCTCGTTTTTCCTGGTACGGCCGGCAAATTCAAAGCACCTGACTACCTTACGTGGCATCAAAAATGTGCTAGTTTATTGGAAGAAATGGGTGGCGTTGGCGCTCAGAGTAATCTGCATAGATGGGTAAATACTTTACCCGCTATTGGAGATAAATAAGCGTAGTTATTATATGACGATACAGCGGCTAGACTTGCCAAACCATACTTATATAGGCTAATATTTAGACATGCGTTTTTCTTATCTTTTCTGTGCCATACTATGCGTAACACTTGTGTCTTGTGATACATTTTTAAAGCCGTCTGGATGGCCAGTTGAAACCGCTGTGAAGAAGTCTGCTTGTCATCACATGATTAAGCATGTGAAGTTTAGTGGTTCCATGGAGTCATTGACCCATGAGGAGAGGGCTCTTCTCACATTCCTTCATAATCCAGACAACATAGCTGCAGCAGTCGGGAGGAAAAACCGACCGGGCTCACATGAATGGTCGGCCGCTGAGGTCTTTCTTGTTGATCCAGGAAAGTATGTATCTGTTCTTTGTGAGAATGGTTACCAGCAGAAAGCCGTTTATTTTCATTACCACGCAGAGAAGAAAATCTGGTATCGTGTTTCTAATCTTGAAGATAAACATCGAAGGGGAGTGCCGGCCGTGCTTGTCAAAGAATAGAAAAAAGGATTGCCATCGCCCGCTTGTCTCGGTAGCTTCCGCGCCCGTCGACTACACACTATTTGGACAGGTGGCAGAGTGGTCGAATGCGCACGCTTGGAAAGCGTGTGAGGCAGAAATGTCTCCGCGGGTTCGAATCCCGCCCTGTCCGCCATCACCCCCGCCTAGCATGCTAGGCGGGGGTGATGGCGTTTAAGGGTTTGAGTAACCAGCGAAGGTAATCTCATTTTGTCCTCTCATAGAGGCACAATTGAAAGGAAAGAGCGATAATCCTTATCGCTGACGATCCTTGAACTTTTCCTTATTTTTATCACGTGCGGCTTGCTCTTCTGCTTTGCGTTGTGCAACTGCATCAGCGGCTGCCCGTTTACGTTTATCGCGGGCTACATCTTCATCATATTTCCGTCCCTGACCGAAAGCATCTCGTTTGCCGTCAGCGATATCTTTGTTGTCTTCTCTTATTTCGTTCGCAATTTCTTTTTTTTCATTACGAGCTTCCTGCTCCTCAAGGAATCGGCTGAAATTTTCTGGATGGCACTGAGTGAGGATTTCTTTCCCCTCAGCGTAGAGGGTCATTTCCATGCCGATGATGGTTTCGCGTAGTGACTGATTATTGGCTGTGTCTGACAAGGAACTGCACTTCACACCGTCGGAAGCAAATTTCAGGGAACCTTTGGATTGGAGTAGGTCGAGTTGCAAGCTATTGGTGACGATTTTGACCTCGCTTGAGGAGCCATTTTTGCCACGCTTGCTGACTCTTTTGTGTATGTTAAAGATAGCCTTAATACCATTGACTGTTTTGGCAGAGTAATTGTCCAATTTACACAGGTAGTTGAATTCGCTTTCGCTCGTCCTTATTCTGCCCTTGTTTTTAATAATTTTTGTTTCAGGTTTTTTAGTGAAATAATTTTTCTGGCGAATGGTGAGCCTCACATCTCGCTCGGTGATTTTGTTTTTGTTTTCTTGCCACCATTCTTTGATATGAGTCTGATCCGAGTTGGAAAATTTATTAACCGCCACTCTTGTGATACGACCGTTTTTGAGTTTGAGCGTGGCCAGATTACCCTCCACTGTGATCAGTTCAGCTTCAATGCTTTTGCCATCGGAGTTGTAAAATGTTCGGGCTTGAATGGACAAACACAAAAGAAGGCTGAAGAGCAGAACTGCTATGAGGCGTGGTATAATCTTCATGGTAGATAGTGTGGATTTAAATCGTAGTAATGTTCAAGCTTTGAAACTGTAGGGTGTCGTCGCGTTTTCTGATCTGTAAAATCTCAAAGAAAAAGTTACGTATGTAAATATCCTCGGGGTATTTCTAACACAAGAAGAAATTGGGATACGGAGGTTGTTCACTGAATGAATTATTGTGTTAGTAATGCTCTGCGGACATTGATAATGAGGGTTTGCCCGAAGCAATATTTTTCTCTTAGAAAGTAGATTGTAATAAATTTATTGTAGTTTTATCTCTTTGGTAGATATAAAAGACTGGTGAAATAGTCTACTGTTTCGCAGTCGATGAGCTCGATTATTCTATGATGAAAACACTCCATTCCTCTATGCCGCGATTTCTCTGTATTCTCTCAGTCATTGTTGTCGCATTTGCTTTCGTTGCAGATAGCGAAGCAGAAACACGCCCACCCAATGTCGTGGTCTTCCTAGTAGATGACTTAGGTTACATGGACATTGGTGCCAATAATCCGAATTGCTTTTATGAAACTCCGAGCATTGATCAGTTTGCTAAATCCGCCATGCGATTCACCAACGGATATGCCGCGAATCCCGTGTGCTCACCGACGCGATACAGCCTGATGACCGGTAAATACCCGACGCGAGTGAGAGCGACCAATTTCTTTTCAGGAACGCGTTCAGGAAAGTTTAAACCTGCCCCGTTGAATGGGGAAATGCCGTTGGATGAGATCACCCTGGCCCAAGCTCTGAAAAAAAAGAACTACGCAACATTCTTCGCCGGTAAATGGCATCTCGGTAAGACAGACAAACATTTGCCGCAGAATCGTGGGTTCGATATCAACGTTGGAGGGCACAAGGCGGGTGGACCATACAGCGGCAAAAAATATTTTGCTCCCTTCAAAAATCCACAGATGAAAGATAGCCCATCGGGCGACCACCTGCCGGATCGTTTGGCTCGGGACACTGCTTCATTCATCGCTGCTAATAAAGATAAACCCTTCTTCGCTTACTTGTCTTTTTACTCAGTGCACACTCCATTGATCGGACGTCCTGATCTGGTCAAAAAATACAAAGCGAAAGCAGAAAAGGTGGCAGGCAAGGAGTTCTCAGAGGTGCCGGGTGAAATCGCAGGGAAGAAAGTTCAGAAGTATCGCGCGTTGCAAAAGCATGCGGTTTACGCGGCCATGGTCGAAGCGATGGATCAGGCTGTGGGCAAGGTTTTGAAGCAGCTGGAAGCCTCCGGTGTTGCTGATAATACCATTGTGATTTTCACATCCGATAATGGTGGCTTATCCACCAGTGAAGGTATGCCGACCAGTAACCTTCCGTTACGAGGGGGGAAGGGATGGATTTATGAAGGGGGTATTCGTGAGCCATGGATCATCCGTTATCCTGGGGTGACGAAGGCGGGTGCTGTTAGTGAAGAAGCAATTTGCTCGATTGATCTATATCCAACGGTAATGGAGGCATCGGGAATTGAAACCAAGCACACGATTGATGGAGTGGACCTCGCGCCTGCCCTGAAGAATGGCTCTCTGGATCGTGATGCCCTCTATTGGCATTACCCGCATTATAGTAATCAGGGAGGCCCTCCTGGCGGCGCGATCCGTGTGGGTGACTACAAGCTCGTAGAACACTATGAGGATGGAAAAATAATGCTTTTCGATCTGGAAAATGATATTGGCGAAAAGAATGACTTGGCAGTAAAATTTCCAGAACGTGCAGCCAAGATGCGTGCCAAATTACATCAATGGTATCATAGTGTTGATGCTCAGTTCTTGCAGCAAAAACCCGGTGGCCCTGAGCCATGGCGACCGTAAATCGACAGGGTATTTCATCGAATGAAACACAATATATCAATCACTCGTATCCATCATCATGATTTTCAACATTAGAAATATCCCTGTTATCATGGCGTTGATGCTTGGAAACAGCCTTTGTTCCGCCATCGATTACACAGATCCAAAACCCTTCGGGGACGCGGATCGATGGGCTAAAAAATCAGACAAGTTAGCCATTGGTGAGTGGTGGAAGAAGCCAACTGGACCAGCGAAGAATGATCGATGGAAAGAGGCCCGACAATGGATTCAGACGATCGATCGTAAGAAAGCACTCGCATTTGCTCTCTATGCCCATCACGAGGGTGTGTTGAAACTCACTGCCCAGTGTTTCCCGCTCCTGCCGGACGAACCCAAGTCGGTCGTACTCGAATTCAAGCGAGATGGAAAGTGGGTTCAGGCGGATGAACAACCGGTTCAATACCCTGGTTGGGATGTGCATTTTAGAGTCAACAACTGGGATGCATCCAAAAACGTCGACTATCGATTAAGGCTCGGTAAGGTGTCGAGTTTCGAGGGTTTGGTGCGCAAAGATCCGATCGACAAGGATACCATCGTGGTGGCCAATATGTCCTGTAATTCACCGAAGGATAAAGAGCGGTTTACTAGGACTCAGTTTATCCAGAACCTGAAGAAACAAAATCCGGATTTACTCTTTTTTGCTGGTGATCAGAATTACACGCACGAAGAAGCGACTTATGGGTGGCTGCAGTTTGGGGTGCAGTTTGCGGACATTATGAAAGATCGGCCAACGATCTGTATCCCAGATGATCACGATGTCGGTCACGGCAATGTCTGGGGTGAGGGGGGTAAAAAATCCCTAGGCAAAGGCGGTGCCACCGATGGTGGTTATATGTTTCCAGCGAAGTTCGTAAATATGGTTCAGCGTCAACAAACGTGGAACCTTCCCGATGCCTTCGATTCTAAGCCAGTTAAGCAAGGTATTGGTGTGTATTATAACGAGTTAAATTTAGGAGGCATCAGTTTTGCGATTTTGGAAGACCGTAAGTTCAAGTCGGCTCCGATGGGTAATATCCCCAAGATGGGGCCGCGTAATGATCATATCAATGATCCCGCATATGACCGTGCAGCCGTGGATGTTCCTGGGCTGAAACTGCTTGGTGACCGACAACTCAAGTTCCTCGATGCATGGGCGCGTGATTGGTCAGGTGCCGTGATGAAAGTCGCGCTCTCGCAAACGGCCTTTTGTGGTGCTGTGCACATGCACGGTGGTGGCAAGAGTCGACTGCTCGCTGATCTCGATTGCAACGGTTGGCCTCAAGCTGGTCGTAACCGTGCTTTGACGTTTTTACGTGCAGCCCGCGCAACTCATCTGTGTGGTGACCAGCATCTTGGTGTTGTGGTCAAACACGGTATCGAGGGATATCGCGACGGCCCAATGGCGTTTACCAGTCCAGCACTCGTGAATACGATCTACGGTCGCTGGTGGTGGCCGAAAGATGAAAAAACAGGCGGTGGTGACACCATCAAATCATCGTTGCCATGGGTGGGGGATTACGAAGATGGATTGGGCAACAAGATCACCATGTTCGCCTACGCAAACCCGGATCATCTGAATATGAAAACACTCCGCGAAGACTCTTCACGCGAGAACCGTGGTGATGGATATGGGATCGTGCGGTTGAACAAGAAAACAGGTGAGACCGTGTTCGAATGCTGGCCTCGTTTCTCAGATATTAGTAAGGGAGATTCGGCACAGTTTCTTGGCTGGCCCATCCGTTTCAACGTCACTGAAAATGACGGGCGAAATGCAGTAGCCCATCTCAAACCCGTGCGACTGCCCATGCCAAATGCTGTTGTCGAATTAACCGATGCCAAAACAGGTGAACTGATATATTGCTACCGAGTAACCGGGGAGACGTTTAAAGCCCCAGTGTATAAAAATGGCCATTACAGGTTAAAGGCTGGCAAAGATAAACCGACCCAAGTCCTCTTGGAAAATGTTCAGGTGATGGCCAAATAAGCGCGAGTTATTTCCTTCTGAGCATCTAAATTGAGGAGTCTTCGGCTTCAAAGGTGGTTGATGCTGAGAAGGCTCGATACCCATACGAGATGATCCGAGTTTACGGTGTAATGGATACTTGTCCATTATTGGAGAGCTCGAAGAACGGAATATGTTTGCGTATTTACTTTGTAGTGTATAATTAATCCGTAGATCTAAACTGAATCTTCATTTCATAAGCATTTTCCAAAACATGAACCATCGCACCGACACACAGAAATCGCCTGCGGGTTTCGCCCTCATCGCTACCATCTCAGTGATGGTGCTTCTGGTTCTCGTCGCTCTGGCGATGCTCAGCATGAGCACCATCGAGCTACGCTCCGGTCAGAATGACAAAGTCATGGGCGAGGCAAAGGCGAATGCCCGATTGGCACTAATGCTTGCTCTAGGCGATCTGCAAAGATACACAGGCTCTGATACTCGAGTGACAGCCAATGCAGCAATGATCGATCCAAATAACCCCTCGCTAGTGGGAGTTTGGAAAAGTTGGGAAGGAACGAATCACGATGCAAACGGACGACCTATTGTTCCGGATTACGCATCGAAAACCAAATTGGAATCCGACAGTGGTCGCTTTTTAGACTGGTTGGTTTCGGGCGCTAGGCAGAAAACTCCGTCATTGGATCCAATGGGCCTCGTATCCAAGATCCAAGAATCTGGAACGATTCCATTGCTATTTGAAGGCACACTAGGAGAAGATAATGAGAACCAAATTCACCTCATCCCGCAGCAGGTCGACTTAACTCCGAGTATTGATGCTGACAACAAAAGCAACGGCACATTCGCATGGTGGATCAGTGGTGAAAATCAGAAGGCCCGACTCGGACAACCCTACAATCCCCGCACAATCAAAGCCGTAGATTTGGTGGAAATGGGGCAGTCCCACTCTACTACTGATCCTGAGGTCTTCGGTCTTGCTGAGCTGCTGGACGACCCAGAGGCATACAATTCTGGTACAAGTAACGGAAAACTTGCGAGCAAGGCACTCAGTCTGCCGACGACTACACTGCTAACAGATGGCTCTTCTTCAGATCCTGCAGAAAACTTCCACGACTTATCGACCTCTGCGGTCGGCCTGCTGACGAACTCCGCTACGGGAGGATGGCGCAAGGACATCTCTGTTCTGACCGAGAGATGGGATAATATTTACGCCTCATACTCTGGTGGAAAGCTTCCCTTGTTTCGTTTCAAACCTGAACAAGGTGCGACCTCGCAGGTTCCAAAACCTACAACAAGCAACTACGACCCCGCGCAGTCGAACCTGTACCCCTGGAGTGAGTATTCACTGATTCTAGGATATAAACAGCCCTCCACGTATTACGCGGCCTCCGCCTCATGGGCATCGCTCAAGAGCTTTGCCACTTCTTACAAGAACTTTTCCTACAGCTCTGGGGTCGTGAAGAGTCCGTTCGTTTGGGATAAGCTCGCCAAGTCGAGGGCATCTTCGATCACTTCTACTGAAATCTACAACCACAAGCACAGGCAGCTACTCCATCCACAGATCGCAAGGTGCCAGATCTTGGTTTATGCCAAGGCAATCGAAGACCCGAGACGACTCAATCGAAATCCTAAACGATATCAATTAGAGTTGATGTATGTGCCATTTTTCACCCTATGGAATCCCTACAATGTCTCCCTAGAGCATGAGATCAGTGGCACTCTCAACGCAGGTCAAGGCAGCGGTAAACATAAGAACTTTCTTGGCTTCGGATGGCGGCGCTCTCTGCCGGGGGCAATGGCGATCGTCGATCAGGCACCCTACCTAGCCCAGGGGCTGGGGCCTGAAGATGTTCCTAGTAATCGATATAGGTTGTTAACAAATGGCAATTTTCAGACGCTGGATTGGCCCAGTAATTATGCAAACCCATACGACAATCAATTGACGGGAAATACATCGAAATTCGGAGGGAGATGGAAAGATCTGCGCACATGGGGTTGCTGGCTGCCAGAGGGGACCCTCACCTTCAAACCAGGGGAAGCTAAAATATTCTCCCCAGGGGAGCTCGATACTGGCTACGGTTTCGGTGGCGGAGCCTTCAGGCTGAAAGAGGGCTATAACCCAACGAATCTGGTGGGACGTGGATTTGCTGTCTCCTCGAATCTTACAGGTGATAGAAACTACTGGTTCCTCTTTAGGAACGACAGGGTTACCCAGCCTTACCGGGACCGTGTTCCCGGATATGGCTTTTCCGTCTCATTTGGGGATGGAAGTTCCCACTTTGGTGGCACAGCGATCGTGCCGTCGGGGATAGGAGAAGAGTTTCACAATATTACAGCTCTGGCTAATATAACCGAGGGCGACAAGTATTGGCCGCCTGATGAGGTGGATGAAGTAGGCTACTCGATTGCGGCGCTTGCTTCCGGACCGTGGATACCTCTTTTTTCGATGAGTTTCGGCCCACGTATGACCATCGGCACTGGGGCGGGTAGCAATCAGAACCGGCCAACCAAAGGCGTCGTACAAAACAACGCACTGGCAGCCATGGTATTGAGCGACCCAGCCAGTGGAGACCCCAAAGATCACCCGGCCAACAATACCTTCGATTTCGCATACCATTCTCTCAGCTTGGGGTCTACCATTACACCTAATCTGA
>Ga0222716_10001054_pt1 | contig 23258 bp, 22 predicted proteins | sample C33_13DmetaG_FD_165044 | JGI IMG/M metagenome (GOLD analysis project Ga0222716, IMG submission 165044) | Estuarine water microbial communities from San Francisco Bay, California, United States - C33_13D | ecosystem: Environmental > Aquatic > Marine > Unclassified | place: USA: California... | reverse complement strand
AGAGGAAATGCATGCAGTTAATCTTTTTTTAGAAGGTATCAAAACTCCTTCTACTAATTTACTGTCATGTAACTTTAAGCTATATTTTATTGTCCCATCATTGCTTCTCTCAGCTTTATGAATTTTTACTGCATTTAAACTAAAATTTTGTTCTAATAAATCCCTCAACGATAAGGGTAAGGACGTCATTTCATTAAAATTTACTGCTCTTTTTTTCCACAACCATTCGTGTATTTGTTTTGCTCGATATGAAGGGATATTTTGATTTTTAAGGAAATTAATTAATTCCTCTAGTTTAAGCTCGCGTATGTTTTTCTTGGTAATCATCTATTTACAAAGATATACTTACTTTTGATGAATGAGATTTATATCGGCTGATTATTTATATACTCTAGATTCAAAACCTATAAAAAATGGAGTTTTGCAGATAAATAATTTTGGAGAGATAATAAATATCTTTAAAAATAAGACAGAAATATCTAGTCAAAATATTGAGTTTTTTAATGGATTATTATGTCCTGGATTTATAAATGCTCATTGCCATCTTGAACTCTCGCACCTACATAATATTTCTAATAGTGTAAATGGATTTTCAGAGTTTTTAGAAATTGTTAAGACAAGAGATAATTATTCTAAAGCTTTTATTACTCGAGCTATTAAAAGTGCTGAGGATCAAATGATAAAAAATGGGATTGTTGCTGTTGGTGATATTTGCAACACAATAGATACTTTGGAATTAAAAATAAATAAAAAATTACATTATTATAATTTTGTAGAATCATTTGAAGTGAAAACTGAAAAATCTAAAGAGGCAATTGCAAAAGCGTTATTAATTAGGGATGTCTTCAGGAATAATAATTTAAAGGCAACTATAACTCCCCACTCAGCATATAGTGTTACACCTGATTTAATGCGATTAATTGCTAATGTTTCTGATGAGTCTGATTATACTTTTAGTATCCATAATCAGGAAACCGAAGAGGAAAATATTTTATTCAAGGATAAAAAAGGGAAATTTCGTGATTGGCTACAATCCATAAATGCATCTCCAAAAATATGGAATAATAGACACTCGAGTTCTTCAGTTTTAGATGAGCTACCACGCAAAAGAGTTATCTTTGTTCATAATACATATACTAATCTTTTAGACTTGAAAGATGAATATTATTGCACATGTCCTTGCGCAAACTTATTTATTGAAAATAAATTACCCGATTATTCAATTTTTAGTAGTGATAATTTATGTGTTGGGACAGATAGCCTAGCATCCAACAGTCAACTTTCTATAATCAAAGAATTAGCTTTGATAGAACAAAATTCGGACTATTCTTTGGAAGAATTATTGAAGATTGGCTGTAAAAATGGTGCAAAAGCATTAGGTTTTAGTAAGTATGGAACTTTTGAAGTCGGAAAAACTCCAGGAGTTAATTTAATTACCGGATTTGAACTTAGCTTGAATGAATCTAAGGTTCAAAAAATAGTTTAGGTTACTTGTTTTATTAAAAGTTTTGCTAACTCTAAATCTAGAGGCGTAGTAATTTTTATATTGTTATAGCTTCCAATTATATTCTTTATTTTTCCTTGTTTAGACTCGAAAACTGAGGCGTCATCAGTAAAAATCTCATCATAATCTATTTTGTAAGAATTTAAGATTTCATTAAATAAAAAGCATTGTGGTGTTTGTACCTGAAAAATACTATCTCTATTAATTGCTTTTAAATTATCACCTTCTTTTATTCTAATTGAGTTTGTGGTATTAATAATAGGAATAATACCAAAACCACTAGAAACTTTATCGATTAGGGTTGTTATTAATTCTTTTTTGACAAAAGGTCTTGCTCCGTCATGTATTAGGACAATATCCGTAGAACTAATAGCATCTAACCCGTTTTTTACTGAAAAAAACCTATTTTCTCCTCCTTCTACTAAAACATGCTTTATATCAAAATTATATTTATCGCAAAGTGCTCTCCATTTTTCAAAATACTTTTTAGGTAATACTAGATAAATTTTGTCTAGGTGAGAAAATTTACTCAATGTATGCATTAAAACAGGCTTATCTCCTAAAATTAGAAATTGTTTTGGAGTATGACTATCTAACCTTTTTCCGATGCCCCCAGCAACAATTAATGCAGATTTTTCCATTTTTTATAGAATTAACATAGCATCACCAAATGTGTGAAATTTATACTTTTTCTTTACCCCTTCTTTATAGGCTTTCATAAGTAATTCATATCCTGAAAAAGCAGATACTTGCATCATTAAAGAAGATTTTGGTAGATGGAAGTTTGTTAGCATACAAGATGCAATTTTAAAGTCATATGGAGGGAAAATAAAAATATTAGTCCAACCGTCATATGGGATAACCATATTTTTTGTTGATACCGAAGTCTCAAGACTTCTCATTACAGTAGTGCCAACTGCACAGACTCTTTTTCTTTGTTCAAGAGCTTTATTAATATTAGCTGACGCTGCAGTATCAATCATCATTTGTTCTGATTCCATCTTGTGTTTTGATAAATCTTCTACCATAATAGGACTGAAAGTTCCAAGCCCAACATGAAGTGTTGTTTCTGCAAATTCAATTCCTTTAATTTGCATTTTTAGCATTTGAGTCTTACTTAGATGTAGGCCAGCAGTTGGAGCGGCTACGGCCCCTTCATTTTTTGCAAATACTGTTTGATATCTTTCAGTATCGTTCTGGCTTGGCTCTCTTTTTATAAACCTTGGCAGAGGAGTTTGGCCTAAAGAATTAAGTGTTTCTTTGAACTCTTCGTGAGTGCCGTCATATAAAAATCTTAAGGTTCTACCTCTTGAAGTAGTATTGTCAATAACTTCCGCGATTAATTCATCATTTTCACCAAAAAAAAGTTTGTTTCCAATTCTAATCTTTCTTGCAGGATCAACTAGAACATCCCAAAGCCTATTTTTTTTATTTAACTCACGTAATAAAAAGACTTCAATTCTGGCTCCTGTTTTTTCTTTATTAGCATAAAGTCTAGCAGGAAATACTTTAGTGTTATTTACACAAACTACATCTCCGTCATCAAAATAATCTATAAGATCTGAAACTTTTTTGTGTTCAATCTCTCCAGAATCCCTATGCAGAACCATTAGCTTTGCATCATCTCTATTTTTAGCTGGAGTATCTGTGATCAGTTTTTCAGGTAGATCAAAATTAAACATGGATAATTTGTATTTCATAGGATAGGATTTTTAGGTCTGCAAATATAATGCATTGGGGTCCCCTTGTCAATAGGTTTTATAAATTAAGTTTGTTTTTAAATTCATTTACTGATAAAGCCCGATTTAAATTATATTCTCCAATATGCGTTCTAGTCAACTGAGATAAGTGTGCGCCATTTTTTAAGTGTTTCCCAAAATCATCTGCAATTGAACGTATATATGTTCCCTTACTGCACTCTATTTTAAATTGAAAATGGGGTAATGCAATATTTTTAATTTCAAATGAAAAAATAGTTGCTTCCCTGCTTTTAATATCAACGGATTCCCCTCTTCTTGCCTTTTCATATAATCTCTCGCCCTTTACTTTAATTGCAGAATATATAGGAGGTTTTTGTTGGATTATACCAATAAATTTATTTGCTGTTTGTAGAAGATCTTTTTCTGAAATGTTTGAAATATCAAATGTTTGATCTATTGATGTTTCAAGGTCATAAGAAGGCGTTGTAGATCCTAAAGTAATTTGTCCGATGTAAATTTTTTTTTGACTTTGAATATCAGAAATTTTTTTCGTGAATTTACCAGTGCAAATAATTAATAAACCACTAGCGAGTGGATCAAGAGTGCCCGCATGTCCCACTTTAATTTTTTTTATTTGATATGCCTGACGAATTAGGTTTTTGACTTTTTTTACAACATCAAAAGATGTCCATCCTATTTCTTTGTTAAATAATAGTATTTCCCCGTCCTCAAAATTTTGTTTTGAAAAAGCATTCACTCGTATTGATATTTTAAAGACTGAAAGTCATTGCAATTATTCCAACTATGAAGCAGTAAAATGAAAAATATTTCAGCTGACTATTTTTCACCAGTTTAATCATCCATTTACACGCAATAATTCCAGTGAAAAAGGCAAAGATAAATCCAATAACAAGAGGTGAAAACGATTCACCATATTCTAATGTATTTATGGAAAGAAGATCTTTAAACACCTTTCCAAAAATAAGAGGAACAACCATCAAGAAAGAAAATTTTGCAGAATTTTCCTTGTCAATTCCCAACAAAACAGCTGTCGAAATTGTCGCTCCTGATCTTGATATTCCAGGAATAATTGCTATTGCTTGAGAAATGCCAATAATAATAGCAGATTTAAGATTAATATTTTTCTCTGTTGGCTTTGCTTTATCAGCTAATAATAGAAGTAGTCCAGTTATAATTAGCATTCCCCCAACAATAAGCAAATTACCTGTGAATAAACTTTCCACTTCTGACTCAAGAAAAAAACCAACAAAAGCAGCTGGCACCATTGAAATTACAATTTTTAAAGAAAACCAAAAACTTTCATTTTTTTTAAAACTAATTAAGTCTATAATTATTTTTTTTATTTCATTTCTAAAAATTACAATAGTGCTGCATGCAGTAGCGAAATGTAAAATTACAGTCATTAACAAGCTTTCATTTGCTAATTTATTTTCACCAAGAATAACTTTAAAAATTTCAAGATGACCACTACTACTTACGGGTAGAAACTCGGTTAATCCTTGAATAATACCAAGAATTATAGCATTAATCGTGTCCACTTATTTTTTAGGCTTGTACATAATAGCAAAAACTCCCATCACAAAACCCGAAACAATAAGAATTGGAGCTAAAGTTAGTCGTTGAAAGTTAAAAATTTCCTCAGAGAATTGTGTAGGATCTTCAGATCCCCCGCCAATCATTAGAGTGATCCCTAACAAAATTAATACTAATCCTCCAATGAGTATCATGTAGTTTTTTTTCTTAAAAACAAAATCCATTTTTTGTAATTTTTAATTAATTATATAATTCCCCTTCATTTAAATAGATAAACTTTCTTACTGCAAAAAATGTTGAGGTTCCACTTATTATTATTCCAGAACAAAATAAAACAATAAAAACTAAACCAATATTTTGTAAATCGTTAATATTTAAAATGCTTGCTGTTTCCGTTTGTATTAATTGTATTGAGCCCAGTAGCATAAATATTGCGAAAATAGCACCATATAGTCCTTGATAAACCCCACTGATAAGAAATGGCTTTTGAATAAATGAATTTTCTGCCCCAACTAATCTCATTGTTCTAATTATAAATCTTTTGGAATAGACAGATAGTCTTATTGTATTGTTAATGAGTGCAAATGCAATAAAAAATAATATTAAGCTTATGCAGATTAAAAAAAACGAAATTTTACCAACATTACTATTAAGTTTTTTTATTAAATTTTTTTGGTAAAAAACTTCATAAACTACATCGCTTTTTTCGAGTCGTGAACTTATGTTTTGGAGGCTATCATTATTTGCATAAGATGAGTTAAGTTTCACATCAATTGATGCCATAATTGGATTAAAGCCTAAAAAGTTGACAAAATCTTCTCCTAAATCTTGTTCCAGTTCTTTTGTAGCCTGTTCTTTTGAAATAAATCTAGTGCTCTTAGTGAAATCTTCGGCATCTAAGATTTTATTAAATTCAATTAATTCAATTTCTTTCACATCTTCTTTTATCATAATAGAAAAACCAATATTTTCTTTTACGTAATTAGAAAGTTTCTGTGCATTTATCAGTACAAGAGAAAGTAGCCCAACTACAAAAAGAACTAAAGAAAGACTTATTATCACTGATACTGAAGATGAAACTATTTTTTTGTTAAGTGATTTGTTTTTCTTATTTCTCATAATGAATGCTAAAATATAAAAATACTATAAAGATTAGTTGGGATTAATTAACTTTGTAGACTATATCATATATCAAATGCAATACAACTTTATAGACATAGAAAAAAAATGGCAAGAATTTTGGGCTAAAGACAAGACTTTCCAAGTTTTTGAAGATAAAAGCAAGCAAAAATTCTATGTTTTAGATATGTTTCCTTATCCTTCAGGATCTGGATTGCATGTTGGTCATCCTTTAGGTTATATTGCTTCGGATATTTATGCTAGATATAAAAAACATAAGGGCTTTAATGTTTTGCACCCAATGGGCTATGATTCTTTTGGTTTGCCTACAGAACAGTATGCTATTGAAACCGGAATTCATCCGAAAATTGCCACTGAAAAAAACTCAAATAGATATAGAGAACAATTAGATAAGTTAGGCTTTTCTTTTGATTGGAGTAGAGAAATAAAAACATCTGATCCTAATTACTACAAATGGACACAGTGGATCTTTAAACAATTATTTAACTCTTATTACTGTAATGTAGAAGATAAGGCTCTTCCTATAACTAAATTAATTAAGGAATTTGAAAGAAATGGTAATTCTTCCATCAATGTTACATGTAGCGATAATGCTTTTTCTTTTTCTTCAACAGATTGGTTAGGATTTTCTGATGAAAAAAAACAAGAAATACTTTTATCATATAGGTTAGCTTATCTGTCAGAAAGCATGGTGAATTGGTGTCCTGAACTAGGGACGGTACTTGCAAACGATGAAGTTAAAGAAGGTCGTTCAGAACGAGGTGGTTTTGTTGTTGAGCAAAAAAAAATGAAGCAATGGTCTTTAAGAATAACTGCTTATGCTGATAGATTACATGAAGACTTAAATCAACTTGACTGGTCTGACTCATTAAAAGAAATGCAAAGAAACTGGATTGGTAAGTCTAAAGGGGTCTCGATGAATTTTTCAACTGAAAATAATGAGGTAATTGAGGTTTTCACTACACGTCCTGATACACTTTACGGAGTTAGTTTTCTTGTCTTATCCCCTGAGCACAAATTAGTTGATTCACTCATATCAAAAGAAAAAGAAAAAGATGTTGCTGATTATTTATCTATTTCAAAATTAAAATCTGAGAGAGAACGACAATCAGAAAAAAAAATTAGTGGAGTTTTTACTGGAAGCTATGCTATTCATCCGTTTACTAAAACTAAAGTTGAAATTTGGATTGCAGATTATGTACTTGCTTCTTATGGCACTGGAGCAGTTATGGCTGTTCCATGTGGAGATCAAAGAGATTGGCTATTTGCAAAGCATTATAATATTGAGATTTTAAATATTTTCAAAGGAACAGATATTTCTGAAGCCGCTTATGAAGGTAAAGATGCTATTATCTGTAATTCTGAATTTTTAGATGGTTTAAACTGTTTGGAAGCAATAGATTGCTCAATTTCTAAAATCGTAAAATTAGGAATTGGTGAAGAAAAAATAAACTATAGATTAAGGGACGCCGTCTTTTCAAGGCAGAGATATTGGGGAGAGCCTTTTCCAGTTTATTATAAAGACAATATCCCACATATTGTAAAAGATGATGGTCCGGTCACCTTGCCCGAAATTGACAAGTATTTACCAACTGAATCTGGTGATCCACCACTTGCAAGAGCAAAAAAAACTGATTGGAATATTTTTGAAGGAGAAAGAATGGATACCAATATTATGCCTGGTTGGGCAGGATCATCATGGTATTTTTTGAGATTTATGGATGCTAATAATGAAAATGAATTTGTTTCGAGAGAAAAATCTAATTACTGGGGCCAAGTTGATCTGTATATTGGTGGAGCTGAACATGCAGTTGGTCATTTATTGTATTCTAGGTTTTGGACTAAATTTCTATACGACAGAGGATTTATTTCGTTTGAAGAGCCATTTAAAAAGTTAATAAATCAAGGGATGATTTTGGGCAGGTCTAATTTTGTGTATAGGGTTAAAGGGTCTAATACTTTTGTTACGAAGTCACTAAAAAACAATTATGACACGTCTAGAATGCATGTAGATATTGATTTGGTAGAAAATGATTACTTAGATATTAAAAGATTTAAAAAATGGCGTAATGAGTTTTTGGATGCTGAATTTATTTTAGAAGAAGATGGAAAGTACAAATGTGGTTTTGAAGTTGAAAAAATGTCTAAATCAAAATACAATACTCAAACTCCGGATGTGTTAGTTGAAAAGTACGGTGCTGATACATTAAGATTGTATGAAATGTTTTTAGGTCCACTCGAACAGTTTAAGCCCTGGGATGTAAATGGAATAAGTGGAGTTCATAATTTTTTAAGAAAAATATGGAGGCACATACATAATGATGAAAATCAAATTTTATTAACTACTGAAATTCCAAGCGAAGAATCTTTGAAAACTTTACATAAAACAATTAAAAAAGTAGACGAGGATATTCAAAGGTTTTCTTTTAATACTGTTGTTAGTACTATGATGATTTGTTTAAATGAATTAATAGATCAAAAATGCAAAAACAAAGAAATATTTTCCAACTTTATAATTCTTTTATCTCCATATGCTCCTCATTTTGCTGAAGAAATTTGGCAAAAGATGGGTAATACCTCATCTTTATCAACCGTTAAATTTCCATACTATAAATCAGAATATTTAATTGAAAATGAAATAAATTACCCTGTATCATTCAACGGAAAGATGAGGTTTAAGGTTAGTTTGCCAGCTTCAATGAGTATTAAAGACATTGAAGGATATATCTTAAAGCACGAAAAGACAATTCACTACATCTCCTCTGCTGAGCCTAAGCGAATAATAATAGTTCATAAAAAAATAATCAATATTGTTATTTAATTTTCTGAATTGAACCATCTAATAAATTTTTTTTTAAATAGTAAGATTTTTATTTCTCTTTGTGTTTTTTGCCTTGCCTTGTCCACTCAATTTATTATTGGAGTTTATAACTTAAATTTACTTTTACTAATCTTTTTTGGAACATTCTTGTCTTACAATTATCAAAGAATTATGTTTCATTTGAAGTTAAAGAAAAAACTCTCTAATTCATGGTTCGTAAGAAATAATAAATTAATTTTTTTAATAGTTGTAGCTGCAATAATATTCTTGTTTTGTTTTTTCAAACTTAAAAATATTACTAAGTTAATGGTGATTATAGTTTCATCAGTTTCTTTATTTTATCCATTACTTAGGAAAATACCTCTTTTAAAAATATTCCTGATATCTTTTTCTTGGGCATTTTCGACAGTTGCATTAATTTATTTTGAAAATAGTTTAGATTTCAATCAGAGTTATTACGTTTCTATTATTTCACGTACATGCTTCATACTAGCAATTACTATACCTTTTGACATAAGGGACATTAAGCACGATAGATTTAAACTCAATACTATTCCTTTAGTTTTTGGAGTAGAAGTGGCGCAAAAATTTGCTTTAACTTTTTTAGCTCTTTATTTATGTGTTGAGTGCTATTTGTATCTCCAGAATTTTGCTTTTAATTTTATAATATCTGCAAGCTTATGTTTTTTATACTCTTTCTTTATTGTAAAAAATCTTAATAAAAATGTAGGTGATTATTACTACTCATTTTGGTTGGAGTCATGTTCAATTTCCCTTTTAGTTTTTTTAATAATTACATCAATCTTGTTATAAAATATCTTACTATATTTACTTCAGTTAAAACACTACAAATGTCGAAAAAAAACTCTTCAGTTCATTACAATGAGTATTTGGATCTTGATAAAATACTTGATGCTCAAACTCCACTAAGTAAGGCTGGAAATAATGAGGCTCATGAAGAAATGCTTTTTATTATTATTCATCAAACTTATGAGTTGTGGTTTAAGCAAATTATTCACGAAATAGATTCTGTAATGGCTTTACTTAGTAAGCAGAAAATGGATGAGGAAAATGTTGGTTTGGTAGTTGGTAGATTTGATAGGGTAAATAAGATACTAGAAGTTTTGGTTAAGCAGTTAGATATTTTAGAGACTATGACCGCTCTTGATTTTTTAGATTTTAGAAATTATTTGGCTCCTGCCTCAGGCTTTCAATCTCTTCAGTTTCGTAAAATTGAAGTAATGTTAGGTCTTAAAATTGATAAGCGTCACCAATTTGGAGGATGCCCATATCATGATCAATTTACAGGTGAAAAGAAAGAGGAAATACTAGAAATTGAAAAGGACACCTCTCTATTCGCTTTAGTTGAAAAATGGTTAGAAAGAATACCATTTTTAAATATGGAGGGGTATGACTTTGTGGATCAGTACAAGTCTTCCGTTGTTAAAATGCTCAAAAATGAAATAGCTGTAATTAATGCTTCGGGACTTAGTGAAAGTGACAAAATGATTAGGGGCAAAATGATAGAAGAAAATAGGAAATATTTTGATAATATTTTTGATGAAAAGAATCATTTAAAATCAATTGAAAATGGATTAACTAAATTATCATACAAGGCTACTATGTCAGCGTTATTAATCAACCTTTATCGTGAACAGCCAATACTACAATTGCCGTACAAGTTTTTACGTCAACTTGTTAAAACGGATCACAAGATTTCATTGTGGAGATTTAGACATGTTCAAATGGTTGAAAAAATGTTAGGTCAAAAAATTGGAACTGGAGGCTCATCTGGACAAGGGTATTTAAAGAAAACTGTTGATCAGCATAGATTGTTTGAGGATATTGCAAATATTGCTACCCTTATGATTTCAAGAGAATATCTTCCCGAGCTCCCAAAAAATATTAAACAAAAATTGAGTTTTAATTTTACTAACAAAAAAATATGAATTTAGGATTAAGAAATAAAAAAGCTGTTGTTTGTGGTAGTACTCAAGGAATTGGGAAATCTATTGCTGAGGAGTTGGCTTTAGAAGGAGTGAGCATTACTTTGATTGCAAGAAATCAAAATGCCCTTCAGGAAGTCACCTCTTTATTAGATGTGTCATTAGGCCAAAAACATGATTTCTTATGTGTTGATTTTTCTGCAAATAACTTTTCAGAGAGAATAAATTCTTTGACCCAAGATTATGATATCTTAATTAATAATACAGGAGGCCCTGCTTCTGGACCAATTACTGATGCACAACCAGCAGATTTTGAAAATGCATTTAAAATGCATTTATTAAACAATCAAATTTTAGTTAAAAAAGTTGTTGAGGGAATGAAGAAAAATTCTTTTGGTCGGATAATAAATATCATCTCAACTTCTGTCAAAGCTCCAATTCCTGGTCTTGGGGTTTCTAATACTATTAGAGCAGCTGTAGCAAATTGGGCTAAAACACTTTCTTTGGAATTAGGAATATATGGAATTACAGTGAATAATGTATTGCCTGGATTTACAAATACTAATAGATTAAATTCTTTAATAAATAAGAAAGCAGAAGTACAGGGGAAATCTGTTGATGAAGTTGCATCGCAAATGAAAAAATCTGTACCAATGAATAGGTTTGGTAATTCTAATGAAGTAGCTAATGCAGTTGTGTTCCTTAGTTCGATAAAAGCAAGTTATATAAATGGAATAAATTTACCTGTTGATGGTGGCAGAACAGCTAGTTTGTAGAAATGGAAAAAATAAAAAATTATATTAACGGAGAGTTAGTTGAGCCAAGTTCAGGAAAATATATTGATAATTATAATCCTGCTTCCGGCAAAGTTTATTCATTAGTACCAGACAGTAATGAAAATGACATAAATACTGCAGTATTAGCTGCAAAAACTGCTTTTCAAAGCTGGAGTAAAACACCCAAGAAATACAGATCTGACCTTTTAATGCGTCTTGCTTCAAGAATAGAAGATTATTCAGAGGAGCTCATTATTTCAGAAAGTAGAGATAATGGAAAGCCCGAATCTTTAGCTCGCTTAGTTGACATTCCAAGAGCTTCAGAAAATTTCAGGTTTTTTGCTACTGCAATTTTACACTTTTCTTCTGAATTACATGATATGGATGGTAAGGCTTTGAATTATACATTACGAGAACCTATTGGTGTTGCAGCATGTATTTCCCCTTGGAATTTACCCCTTTATTTATTGACATGGAAAATAGCTCCTGCTTTAGCAGCTGGAAATACAGTAGTTGCAAAACCCTCAGAGGTTACACCAATGTCTGCTTATATTTTAAGCAAGATATGTGCAGAGATAGATTTTCCTCCAGGAGTATTAAACATTGTTCATGGTTTAGGAAGTAAAATTGGGGATTCTCTTACTGGTCATGAAGATACCCCTATAGTTTCATTTACAGGCGGTACCCAAACAGGAAGACATATTGCGGGAATTGCCTCTCCAATGTTTAAGAAAATTTCTTTAGAACTAGGTGGCAAAAATCCTAATATTGTTTTTGCAGATGCAAATTTTGATAAAGCAGTTTCAATGGCAGTAAAAGCTGGTTTTTCTAACCAGGGTCAAATTTGCTTATGTGGTTCAAGACTATTTATTCAAGATGAAATTTATGAGAAATTTAAAAAAGCATTAATTGAAAAGGTGTCAAAATTAAAAGTTGGTGATCCACAAGATAATGATGTTGATTTAGGAGCTGTGGTTTCTAAGGAACACATGAATAAAGTATTATTAAAAATTACTCAAGCAAAAAAACTGGGTGGAAATATTTTAATTGGTGGAAATCGTAAATTAATAGAAGGTGATTTATCAAATGGTTATTATATTGAGCCAACCGTTATTGAAAATCTACCATTTGACTGTGAAGTTAACCAAGAAGAAATATTTGGTCCTGTACTAACTTTGATTCCATTTAAGGATGAAGAAGAAGTTATTAGTATGGCAAATTCAACAAAATATGGTCTTTCAGCTAGTATATTTACTGAAAATTTAAGCAAAGGTCATAGAGTAGCTGCTGCCGTTAAATCAGGAGTTGTTTGGATTAATACTTGGCTCTTAAGAGATTTACGTATTCCATTTGGTGGTATGAAACAGTCTGGAGTTGGGAGAGAGGGAGGTTTTAAATCATTACAATTTTTTACCGAACCTAAAAATGTTTGTGTTAAAATTTAAAATATGAATGGAAAAAAATATAACAGTAAAAGAGCTCCACAAGCAGTCGGTCTATATCCACATGCTAGAAAAGTTGGTGATCTTTTATTTCTTTCTGGAGTTGGCCCTAGAGTTGTAAATGAACAAAAAATACCCGGAGTTGAATTAAATAAAGAAGGTGGAATAGCAAGTTATGATATAGCAAAACAATGTCACTCTGTATTTAACAATGTTAAATATATTTTAGACGATGCTGGCTCATCATGGGACAATATTATAGATGTTCAGGTTTTCTTAACCAATATGAAAGATGACTTTAAAATATATAATAAAATATATGCTGAATACTTTAATGAGAATCAACCATGTAGAACTACTGTTGAGATAAATGCACTGCCTACCCCAATTGCAATTGAATTAAAAATAATAGCAACAATTTAAAATATAAAAATTATGAGTAAAATAAAAACACCCTTTAACTTACAGAAATGGATTGATGATAACAGACACTTATTAAAACCACCTGTTGGGAACAAAAATTTATACGTAGAATCAGAGGATTATATTGTTATGATTGTGGCTGGTCCTAATGCAAGAAAAGATTACCACTATAATGAAACAGAAGAGTTGTTTTATCAAATTGAAGGAGATATTGTTGTAAAAACACAACAAAATGGTAAGTTAGTAGAATATCCAATTAGAGAAGGCGAGATGTTTCTATTACCTCCAAAAGTACCACATTCTCCTGTGAGATCAGCAGGTTCAATTGGATTAGTCATAGAAAGAAAAAGAAAGGAAAATGATAAAGATGGTTTGATGTGGTTTTCAGATACTGCCAATGAATTATTATACGAAGAGTATTTTAAATTAACTAATGTGGAAAAGGATTTTTTTCCGGTATTTAAGAGATTTTATTCAGACGAAAAGCTTAGAACATGCCCAAAAACGGGAGAGGTGATGGAAGCTGATGAGAGATATTTAGGTAAATAAAAAAATTCAATATGAGAATAAATGGTCATGGTCATATATTACCTGAGCCATCTCAAATCCCTAAGTTTTTAAAGGATAAGAGGCTTTTTTGGATTGATGAAGATAAAAAGTTCATGAGACAGGGTGAATGGTCAAGACCTATTAATGGTTCTGGTTTTTTCTTAAAAGAAAAAATTGAATGGATGAAGCAGAATAATATTGATCATGCTGTTATGTTATGTCTGTCTCAGTTATATTGTAACGGTTGGGAAAAACAAGATTGTGCAGATGCAATTCGTTTTCAAAATGATTTTAATGCTTCTATACAAAGGAATTATCCACAAAAGTTTACATGCGGTTTTGTTGTGCAGCCATTATACATTGACCATGCTTTAAAGGAAATCGATAGATGTGTAAATGAGCTTGATTTGAAATTACTTTGTTTACCTACTCATTTTGTAAATTCAAATGGTGAATGGTTATCAATTGCGGAAGCTGAAGTTGATCCAATTTTTGAATTAGCTAATAAATATAAACTAGCAATTCAAATACATCCATATGATGGTGAGAGAATGATTGCGTTAAAAAATTCATACTGGAGATTTCATTTGATTTGGATGATGGCGCAATGCGCTGACACCCTTCATCTTTTTACTTTGAGGGACTTACCAAATAAATATCCAAATATAAGAACATGTTTTGCACATGGTGGAATGTTAGGTATGGCAAATTATGGCAGGAGAATTCAAGGATTTGACGGTCGTCCCGATATCTTTGAGGAATTACAAGACCCAAGAAAAACACTAGGTCATAAAAACTTGTATTTCGATACTTTAGTACACGACTCTCATACTTTAGACTTACTAAAAAAACGTGTAGGATCTAGTCAAATTATAATGGGTTTAGACGATCCATTTCCATTAGGTGAGATGGAAGGAGTAGGGACTTCTTATCCTGGTAGAGTTTTAGATTACGCTGTGGAGATTGGAGTTTTAACCCATCAGCAGGGTAAGGATATATGGCATAAAAATGTATTAAATTGGTTGAATTTAAATCAAGAAGATTTTAAATAATGGATGCAAAATTTCTTATTAACAACAAAGGTTATTCATTAGATTTTTCAAAGTTTCATGATTTATCTATTCCAATAAACTTTAATGGGGAACAGCCTAACACTTATGGCGTCGATAAAGCAATATCAACTGCTTATGAAGATGGTAAATTCATTGGAGACACAAGAAAAGGAGGTCCATGTAATTTCGAAACTTATTCTATTACCCCTCACTGTAATGGCACGCACACCGAATGTATTGGGCATATCACTGACGAAAGAATTTCTGTTTTATCTTCCTTAAATTCAGCTTTATTTCCAAGTACTCTAATTAGTGTTGTACCAAAATCAAATCAAGAAACATATATTCCTAAAATTGAAGCTAATGATCTTTTAATCACAAAGGAAAGTTTAGAGAAAAAATTAAATGACGTATCAGATGCTTTTTTAGAAGGTTTGATTATTAGAACTTTACCAAATCTTGAGTCCAAAAAATCTACTGATTACATGAAACAAAAGCCTTCTTTTTTCACTTTAGAGGCTATGAAATACATAAGAAGCAGGGGTGTAAAGCATTTAATGGTTGATATACCATCAGTAGACAGATTGTTTGATGATGGACATCTGAGTTGTCATAATATCTTTTGGGATACATCATCTAAAAAATTAAATACAGCTGCAATTCATTTCACAATTACAGAAATGATTTATGTAGATAATAATATTTGTGATGGTTCTTACTTTACTAATCTGCAAATACCTGCTTTTAATTCAGATGCTGCTCCAAGTCGCCCAATAATTTTTAGTATAAATGAATTATAAAAAAACTAAAGAATTTGCAGAAATACTTGATAATGATGATCCATTAGCATCATATCAAAGTCAATTTCATTTTCCATATCAAAGTGATGGAAATAAACATATTTATCTGTGCGGAAATTCACTTGGACTACAAAGTAAAAAAACTTCTGATTTTGTTAATCAAGAATTAGAGGACTGGAAGACTTTAGGAGTTGAGGGGCATTTTCATGCTAGAAATCCATGGCTTCCATATCATGAATTTTTATCGGAAAGTTATTCTAAAATTATTGGTGCAAAAGCTACAGAAGTTATTGCAATGAATACATTATCTGTTAATTTACATTTAATGCTTGTTTCATTTTATAGACCAACTAAAAAACGCCTTAAAATTATAATTGAGGATGATGCATTTCCTTCAGATATTTATGCAGTTGAATCTCATATTAGTCATCACGGCTTAGATCCTGACAAGGTTCTTATAAAACTAAAGCCTCGTAAAGGAGAGGCAGCACTAAGAACTGGTGATATTACTAAATATATAAAAGAAAATTCATCAGAGATTGCATTAATAATGTTGGGTGGTGTAAATTATTATACTGGACAGGTTTTTGATATGCAAAAAATTACTAAAGTAGCTAAAGAAAATAAAATTATAGTTGGTTTTGATTTAGCTCATGCAGCAGGAAACATAAAGCTGGCATTACATGAATGGGGTGTAGATTTTGCTGTTTGGTGCTCATATAAATATTTAAATTCTGGACCTGGTTCTGTTGGTGGAGTATTTATTCACGAAAAGCATCATGAGAAAAGCATCCCAAGGTTCGCTGGATGGTGGGGTCATGATAAAGATAGTAGATTTAAAATGCCAGATAAATTTATTCCGATTAACACCGCAGAAGGCTGGCAATTAAGTAATCCTCCAATTTTGTCACTTGCAGCTGTTCGCGCTTCCTTGTCATTATTTGATGAGGTTGGAATGGAAAATCTAATTGATAAATCAAAAAAATTAACATCGTATTTAGTTTTTTTAATGGAAAATTTATCCTCGAATAGAATTAGTATTATTACTCCTGAGGAGCGTGGTTGTCAAATATCGATTAGAGTTTTAAATGGTAACAAGCAGTTATTTGATGAAATTACCACAAGAGGTGTCATTGCTGACTGGAGAGAGCCTGATGTTATTAGAGTTGCTCCTGTCCCCTTATATAATAGTTATATGGATGTGTTTAATTTTTATAAAATTTTAGAAGATATATTATAAAATGGAGAAAAAAATCATAATAGTTGGAGCAGGTCTTGCTGGCTCTTTATGTGCTTTATATATGCTGCAGCGTGGTTATGCTGTATCTGTTTACGAGAGAAGATCAGATATGCGTAAGTCTGTAATGGCTGCTGGTCGCTCTATTAATCTTGCTTTGTCAGAAAGAGGCTGGACTGCTTTAAAAAAAGTTGGTATTGAAGATAAAGTAATGGAGATTTCTATTCCCATGCCAAAAAGAATAATGCATGATTTAGAAGGAGAGCTTACAAATCAGTACTATGGTAATGAGGACCAAGCTATTTATTCAGTTCCGAGAGGTGAGCTTAATATTTTGTTAATGAATCTGGCTGAAGAAAAAGGAGCTCAAATATTTTTTAATCACAAATGTGTTGATGTTAATACAGAATATGCTGAGTTAACGCTAATTAATGACAAAGAAGAATCTAAAATTAATATTAAATGTGATTTAATTGTTGGTGCTGATGGGGCATTTTCTGCTGTAAGAGATAAAATGAGTCGTCAGGATCGGTTTCAGTTTTCACAATATTATATAGAACATGGATATAAAGAGTTGTTAATTCCTGCTAATAATGATGGGTCTCATAAAATTGAAAAGAATGCATTACATATATGGCCTAGAGGGAATTTTATGCTAATTGCCTTGCCTAATTTAGATGGGAGTTATACATGTACACTTTTTTCTCCTTTTGAAGGGGAGGATTCATTTAAAGAGCTTAATACACCCAAAAAAGTAACATCTTTTTTTAACAAGGTATTTAAGGATTTTACACCACTAATTCCCAATCTGGTTGATCAGTTTTTTAATAATCCAACAGCATCGCTTGGTATTTTTAAATGTTATCCATGGCATATCAAAGGACATTGTGTATTAATCGGAGACTCTGCTCATGCTACTGTTCCTTTTTATGGACAAGGAATGAATGCGAGCTTTGAAGATTGCAGGGTTCTTGATGAATTAGTAGAGAAGTATGAGGAAGACTTCTCATTAGCATTAAGAGCGTTTTCTAAATCAAGAAAGCCAAACGGAGATGGTTTACAGGATCTTTCATTACACAATTTTATTGTAATGAGAGACAAGACAGCTGATCCAAAATTTTTATTACAAAAGAAAATAGAACAAAAATTTTCTCAATTATATCCTGATAAATGGGTTCCATTGTACACAATGGTATCTTTTACTAATATTTCATATTCTGACGCATGGGAAATTGGTATGCAACAAGAAAAACTTATGTCAGATATTATGTCAATTGAAAATATCGATGAACTTTGGGACTCTGATGAGGTTATGCAAAAAATGCTTGATCTTTCTGTGTAATTACTTCCTTTATTAGATTTTACTATTCTTTAAAAAAGACTTTCTTCTATAAATACTTAAAAAGTATATAAAGGTATATAAAAGATCACAAAAGTGCACAAAATCGCATAAAAGTGCGCCAAAGTGCACAAAATCGCATAAAAAAAGAAAAAATAATTTGTTCTAAAAGATGAATGTATTAAAACCTAGTTTATTTAATTATATTTAGATTTGAACAAATAAAATACGTACATGTCTAAATTTTTACTCCTCTTTTTTTTGATTCCCTTTTATAGCTATTCTGGCTGTGAAGATGGAGACTGTAATAACGGCTATGGCACATATATATGGTTTAATGGTGATACTGATACGCGTGGCTGGGTTGAGGGAGATAAATATGTTGGTATGTTTCTAAATGGAAAGATGCACGGACAAGGAATACTTTATTTTAAAAACGGCAATATTTATAATGGATCATTTCATAACGGAAGCAAGTCAGGCTATGGAAGTTTAATTTACAAAAACGGAGAAAAGTATTTGGGTAACTATTTAAATGACAAGAGGCATGGCGCCGGAATTTTAATTACTAATAATGGGGATGAGAACAATGTTCGTTATAAATTTGGTGTAAAATTGAAGAATAATGAATTATTTTAAATTTAACAGTCTAATTTTTTTATTACTACTTTTTTACCATAATATTTCTTTTGCACAAATTGATCTCTTAAAGGATTTTTCGAAAAATACAGATGTTATTTTTAACAAAAAAAATATTATAAATAATGAAATTTCTTTTGGATTAAATGAGGCTTTAGTAATATCTGTTAAAAATTCTTGCAATAAAGCTTCAAAGGCAGGCGGGTTTTTAGAGAATGATAAAATTAGAATATACTTTCCTAAAGAAATCATAAGAGTTAAAACATCATGTAATAAGATAGGCTTATCTCATCTGGTTGTCAAATTTGAAGGTAAATTAAATAAAACTGCTGAACAAATTTCATTGTACGCTAGTGAGATAATTTTAGAATCCGTTAATGATTTAAAATTTACTGACGCTATTGCTATTTTGAAAGGTCCCGAAAACGCTTTAACTAAATATTTGAAAGATGATTCATATAATAATTTATATGATGCTTTTTACCCTCAAACACTAAGAGCCATTTCCAATACTGGTATTCAAAAGCTGTTTGATAATATCATAAAAAAATATAATAAAATACCGTTAGTTAAAAAAGTAGATTTTGATTTGTCAGATTATATAACCGTTAAAACAATTGATGGAATTTTTTTTCTAATTAGCGAAGAAGAAAAAAAGATTAGAAATAATCCAAAAGCTAGAACCACTGAACTTTTACAGAAAATTTTTAAATAATATGAAAAAATTTATCTATTTAATAATATACTTATTATTAGTATCATGCTCATCTAATGGATTAAAGAAAACCATCATACTTTCTAAAGCATCACCTAATTATGTTAATTGGTTGATGGATTCAAACTTTAGTATTGTTAATGCATATGATTGTAATAATTTAGATAGTCTTCTCTTGCTTGCAGATGGAATTGTATTAACTGGAGGTGAGGACATAAATCCTTTAATGTATGGAGATAGCTCAAACTTATTACTTTGTGAAGCGATGGATTTTCGCCGAGATACTATTGAGAAAAAGCTATTTGATTTTGCATTGTCTAAGCAAATTCCGTTTGTAGGAATTTGTCGTGGTATGCAAATGATGAATGTGGCACACGGAGGAACATTATATGGCGATATTCCAACAGAGTTGGGAGATAGCGTGGTACACAGAAATAATGGGGAGGTAATGCATGATATATTAGTAACATGTCAGAATTATGATTATGTGAATATGATTTTTCCTCAAGTATCTATCTCACTTCCCAAAAGTATTGTTAGAGACACGATATTTACAGTTAATTCTTGGCATCATCAAGGACTAAAAGATATTGCTAAGGGAATTAAAGTTATAGCTGAATCTTCGGATGGTTTGCCTGAAGCTGTTATAATGGATCAAAATATTCATCCATTTATGATTGCCGTTCAGTTTCATCCTGAAAGATTAGGTTCGGATAACGGTATTAATAAAAATATGCGTAGTCGTTTTTTCGATGCTATTTTTGAATAGCATCACTGTAGTTTTTCTATTTTTGTATTAGATGCAAATAAGCAAAACCATACTAATTATTTTAGATGGATGGGGTCATGGTAATAAATCAAAGTCTGATGTTATTCATAACGCTAACACTCCTTTTATAGATTCTTTATATACTCGATTTCCAAATTCGGAACTATTAACTGACGGAGAAAAAGTTGGACTTCCAAATGGACAGATGGGGAATTCCGAAGTCGGTCATCTAAACATTGGCGCAGGAAGAATTGTTAATCAAGATTTAGTGAAAATCAATAATGCATGCGAAACAAATTTAATAGCAGAAAATAAAAATTTACTAGCATCTTTTGAATATGTTAAAAAACAGAATTCATCTTTACATTTAATTGGTCTTGTTTCAAATGGAGGTATACATTCTCATCAAAAACATCTATACTCCTTGTGTAGATTAGCAAATGAAAATAAGATTTCTAAGGCTTATATACACGCATTTACTGACGGTAGAGATTGTGATCCTAAATCAGCGAAAAATTTTATTAAGGAACTAGAAAAAAACTTGTTTGGAGCAAAAATCGCTTCTATTTCTGGAAGATTTTATGCAATGGATCGTGATAAAAGATGGGAGAGGATTAAGAAATCTTATGAAGCAATGGTAAATGGTAGTGGATTAAAAACTTCTAATATTCAAGAAACAATACAGGATTATTATAATGAAAATATTACTGATGAATTTATTCCCCCAACAGTTTGTGTTGATTCAGATGGATCGGCAATTTCACTAATTCAAGATGGTGATGCTGTTATATGTTTCAATTTTCGTTCTGACAGATGTAGAGAAATTACAACTGTTCTTACTCAAAAGAATATGCCCGAATTTCAAATGAATAAATTAAATATTCATTATACAACTATGACAAGGTATGATCAGGAGTATATAGATGTAAATGTTCTTTTTGATAAAAAAAATATAGAAAACACTCTTGGTGAGGTTTTAGCTAGACATAAATTGTCTCAAACTAGAATTGCTGAAACTGAGAAATATCCCCACGTAACTTATTTTTTTTCCGGTGGTCGTGAGGTGAATTTTGAAGGTGAAAAAAGGTTAATGGTTGATTCCCCAAAAGTTTCGACATACGACCTACAGCCTGAAATGAGTGCTTATGATTTAACCAATATAACCATTGATGAGATTAATAAACTGCCTGATTTTATTTGTGTAAATTTTGCAAATCCTGATATGGTTGGTCATACTGGAAACTACAATGCAATTTTAAAAGCAATAGAAGTTGTAGATGTTTGTACACAAAAAGTTGTTGAGGCAGCTATGGATCAAAATTATAAAATAATGATTATTGCAGATCATGGAAATGCAGATTTTGCTATTAATGCTGACGGATCTCCAAATACAGCACATAGCTTAAATCCTGTTCCATGCTTTATAATTAATACAACTTTTAAAAAGATGAACAATGGTATTCTTGCTGATGTCGCTCCCACTATTTTAAGATTAATAGGAGTTGAAAAGCCCGAGGAAATGACTGGTAAAAGTTTAATATAAATAATATGAAATACATTAATAAATATATAGAAGAAAATAAAAATAGATTCTTAGACGAACTTATAGAGCTATTGAAGATTCCATCAATAAGTGCAGACCCTAATTATAAAAAGGATGTCCTTAATTGTGCAGAAGCAGTTGCCGATTCATTAAAAAATGCAAGCGCTGATAATGTTGAGATTTGTCCAACAGCAGGATATCCAATTGTTTATGCTGACATGATTATTGATAACAGTTTACCTACTGTTTTGATTTATGGACATTATGATGTGCAACCTGCTGATCCACTAGAATTATGGGAAAGTGGTCCTTTTGAGCCTATTATTAAAAAAACAGAAATTCATCCTGATGGAGCGATTTTTGCTAGAGGCGCATGTGATGATAAAGGACAGTTCTATATGCATGTAAAAGCATTTGAATTAATGATGAGTTCTAATACCCTACCATGTAATATTAAATTTATGATTGAAGGAGAAGAAGAGGTAGGTTCGGAAAATTTATCTGATTTTGTCGTTTCAAATAAAGAGAAATTATCATGTGATGCTATTTTAATTTCCGATACAGGGATTATTTCAAATACAACACCTTCAATTACTACAGGTCTAAAGGGGTTAAGTTATTTAGAAGTTGAGGTGACAGGTCCAAATAGAGATTTACATTCGGGTTTGTATGGTGGTGCTGTTGCAAATCCCATTAATATTTTGTGTGAAATGATTGCTTCAATGAAGGATGAAAAAAATCATATTACTATCCCTGGTTTTTATGACAAAGTTTTAGAATTATCTAATGAGGAAAGAAAAAAAATGGCACTTGCTCCTTTTTCATTAGATGAATATAAAAAAGCATTAGACCTTTCAGATATACATGGAGAAGATGGTTACTCTACAATGGAAAGAGTTGGTATAAGACCAACATTAGATGTAAATGGTATTTGGGGCGGATATATTGGAGAAGGTGCTAAAACAGTCATTCCGTCAAAAGCCTTTGCAAAAATTTCTATGCGATTAGTTCCAAATCAATCAGATGAGGAAATAACTAAATTATTTATGGAGTATTTTAAAGGAATTGCCCCTAAAAGTGTCAGTGTAAGTGTAAATCCTCACCATGGAGGAGAGCCATATGTTGCTCCAACTGATATTTTAGCATATAGAGCTGCAAGCGAAGCGATGAAAGAAACATTTGGAAAAGAACCTGTTCCTGTAAGATCGGGTGGTAGCATCCCAATTGTTGCTCTTTTTGAAAAGGAGTTAAATGTTAAATCTATTTTATTGGGATTTGGATTAGATAGTGATGCAATACATTCACCTAA
>Ga0222716_10001051_pt1 | contig 23286 bp, 35 predicted proteins | sample C33_13DmetaG_FD_165044 | JGI IMG/M metagenome (GOLD analysis project Ga0222716, IMG submission 165044) | Estuarine water microbial communities from San Francisco Bay, California, United States - C33_13D | ecosystem: Environmental > Aquatic > Marine > Unclassified | place: USA: California... | reverse complement strand
TTTACCTATTCCATACGGCGAGAACTCATATGGCTTTTTTGCTGATTTTAACAATCAGGCGGCTGTTTCAATTAATACGGCAAAGGCAATAACTTGGGATACAGAGGCTTATTCTCACAATGTATCAATTGACGACGTTGACACAAGTAAGATCGTATTTGAAAGAAGTGGAGTTTATAAATTAAGTTTTACGGCAGAGCTTGTATCGAGTTCTGCGAGCGCCAAAACGTTCTATTTTTGGCCAAGAGTTAACGGATCAGACATAGCTAATTCAACTATGGTTACCACTTTAGAATCAAACGGGCAAAAGAAAATAGTATCAAGGACTGGTGTTTTTCAGGTAAACTCTAATGATTACTTACAGGCAATGTTTGCCACAAGTGATTTGACGGCATCATTGGTAACGACTGCTGCTACGGCATTTTGCCCAGCTTCGCCGTCAGTTACTTTATCGGTTAGTGAGTTATACGTTCCATGAAGCCAAATGATATTAGGACTCTTACAGAAGAGCTTGTTAGGTGCAAAGTTTGGATTGAAAACGCTTTGGCTTACTCTGGCGATACTCACAGTTTCGACGATATTGCTCTTGGCGTTCTTTGCCACCGTTATCAGTTGTGGCCTCTTGAGAATAGTTGTGCGGTGACAGAATTTGTTACATATCCTAGACAAAAACACTTTCACGTTTTTTTAGCTGGTGGTACGCTTAACGAAATTTTAGAGCTAAATGAGCCATTTGCTCAGTTTGCTAAGGCTAATAACTGTACCGCTATGACTATAGCCGGAAGGCCTGGATGGGAAAAGATACTGGACAAACTAGGCTGGGATTACCAGTTTACAACGCTTAAAAGGGAGATTTAAATGGGCGGCGGCGGAAAAGGCGGATCAAGAACTCAAACAAACGACATTCCTGAGTGGGTTAAACCTTACGCAAAAGAAAACCTTGAAAGGGCAAAACAAGCTCAAGTGCTAGGATACAGGCCATATTATGGGCCTGACGTTGCGGCTTTTAATCCTACTCAAATGGCTGCTTTTGGATCAAATATAAACGCTGCAGAAGCATTTGGTCTTGTTCCAAGAGGGCAAGTTTCTCCATTGCAAGACATGGCTCCAACTCCAACAACTTATGCTGGAGGCCTTCAAGGATACTCTTCTGGCAATTTATTTGACCAAGCAGTTGCAGAATTAGCTGCCAGAAGGCCAGGACAAGTTTCTGCATACAACAAGTTGTTTGTTGATCCTTACAGTGGAAATTATGAAAACTTATATGTTCCACCACCTAATACTGGTGGTGGTGGCGGAGGCACTTCGCAAGTAACAAGGTTTCATGGCACTGGTCAAATAGGATACACATAAATTATAAGTAAAGGAATATAACATGGCAGGCGCACCACAAGGCGGAATACCAAACGTAAATGAAGCTGCGGCTCAAGGAGTATATGGCGCTGGATTAGGATCTATAGCTGGCATGGGATACAGGCCTGGGCAAGTACGGGCTGGGCAATTGGCCACTACAGACTTATCGCCATACATGAATCCTTACACTGAGCAAGTCATACAGGCTAATGAGGCCGATATATTGCGTGGCGCTCAGATGGGGCTTAATAACCTTGGTGCGCAAGCTCAAGCCGCTAGAGCTTTTGGCGGTTCTCGACATGGTATTGCAGAGGCTGAATTAGGCAGAAATGTTGCTCAACAATTAGCGCAATCATCTGCCGGATTAAGGCAGGCTGGATATACTCAAGCTCAACAAGCCGCTTTGTCTGATATAGCTAATAGAATGGCGGCCCAACAGTACAACGTTGGATCAGGCTTGCAAGGCGCTCAACAGCGTCTAGCTGCGGCTAATCAGCTTGCCAATATATCTAACCTTGGTTTTGGTATGGGTCAGACCGTACAGCAGAATCTCATGCAACAGGGAGCGCTACAGCAAGGCGTACAGCAGGCACTAATTGATGCGGCTAAGGCTCAATATGGTGGTTATGTAGCAGCGCCAGAAACTAGCCTAAATTACTTGTCAAACGCTTTGCAAGCAACTCCAATGCCTACAACTCAGACTCAAACCGGAAGCCCAGGGCTATTTAACATGCTATCTACAATAGCAGGCATAGGCGCTCAAGCTGGAATGTTTTCAGATGTAAGGCTTAAAAAAGACATTAAGCAAATAGGAAAACTTCCTAACGGTATGAATTTGTACAAGTGGGCATGGAACAAGTTGGGCAAGGCTATCGGGGCAGATAAGTTTCCTGCCATTGGAGTTTTGGCTCAAGAAGTTCAAAAAACTAATCCAGAATTTGTTGTTAAAGGCGATGATGGATATCTGAGAGTTAATTATTCAAAAATTTATTCTGTAGGATAAGACATGAATCCTTTTGATCCTTACGGGTTATATACAAATCCTAATCAACTTGGAGTTGGCGCGAATGTCATAGGCGACGCAAGCACTGTGATGGCTAGAAATCCAAATGTTGCCGCTCAAATGCCAAAACCTACTAGCGGATTGTTGGCTTCAGGGCCAAATATGTTGAAGCCCACTCCAATGATGGAGGAGGAGAAGGTTGACGGAGCAGGATTTCAAGGGCTTGCAGATGCATTCATGAAAGATAAAGAAATTCCGCTTACTTACTCTTTCAATACTGGTGGAATCTCAGAGCCAGGCTTAAAGATGCCGCAACAGACAATTGGACAAGAAGGAATGGCTCCTAATTATAATTTTCAAGCCCCAACAAATTTTGGTTTGGATCAATCTAGTAGCGGATTAGGATTATTTTTGAATAAATTTGGATTTTAAAGGGCTAAGTGATGACGGATGAAGAAAGAAGAATTAGGCTGGCTCAATTAGCTGAAGAAAGAAAAAGAATAGAGGCTCAACGGCAAGCAAGAATGAATATGCTTGGTTTGGGGCGTGATTATTATAATGAGCAATTTGATGCTTCTCTTCCGCCAATGTTGACTGGCGTAAATTTGGCTGAACAACAAAATAATGGAGTACAAATTGATGAAAGCGGCAATCCTGTTTCACCGCCTCAATTTTCATCAATCCCGCCAGATCAAAGGATGCCTCAATTTTCATCTCAAAGACCGTCTGGTTCTAATGTTTCTCTTTTGAACCCACAAGTTCCTAATATTAATTATCCAGATGTACAAACAATTAATCCGCAACCGCCTACATTGGCAGACAATGCTACTCAATTTGCAAATAACGTTATAAATAGAAGAAATAACAGAATTTCTAATCAAGGAATTGATGTATCACAAGGTGCTGGAATAACTTTTCCAAATCAATCTCCGAATAACAACCAACAACAAAGCGCTCCATCTTTCCCAAACATATTGGATGCGGTTCAAAGCTATCAAAACCAACAAAATCAAGTTCCTGTTAATCGAGTAGCAGAAAATGGCCCAATAGCTGGATCAATGGATCCAAGATCATCTAATCAATATGTGTCTGCTATGGAAGCAGCAGGAGCGGGACAGGGACAGACTATTGATCAAATGGGGCTTAAACCAGGCGGCGGTATTGGATTGCAGTCTGATTTAATTGATTATGCAAAAGATGGCAGTGGAAGGATTTCATATAAAGGTCAAGATACTGGATTAACTGCTGATGAATTAAACGATGCCGCAAATAGATTTTCTAATAATTATGGCTCTCCAGATCATTACAAAAAGACTTTTGGTAACCAAGAATTCCTATTGGCGGTAGCCATTGGGCTAAACTCATTAAGCACATTCCCAAATCAACAATGGGGACAATATTTGCAAGGCCAAATGGAAGGCATTCAAAAGCGCAAAAACGCTATTGATGGCGCTAATTGGCTATTAAGCAAAGGTAGAAAGGATCTTGCAGAAGCAGTTGCTACTGGCTCTTTAGACTTTGATAAAGCATATGCTGAATTTACCAAAAAGCCTGAAGAAACATTTAGAGAGCTTACTGCCGCAGAATACAAAGAAATTGAACACGATCCATTAACAGGTGGTCGAATCCAAGTTAGCGAGACAACTGGCCAACGTAAAGGAGGCCCATACAGTAAATCAACTGCTCCGACCGTGACTGTTAATCTTGGTGACAAAGGCATTGGAAAAGGTTATGAAGAAATGGGCAAAGAATTTGCTCCTGGAGACGTTAAATTAATTGATGATGCTGAAAAAGCAGTTGGAAGAATTTATTCTCTAAACAATACTGCTGACGCTATTGTTCGTGGCGCAGTTAGCGAAGGCAAAGAAGGATTTGAAACTGGCCCATTTGCTGAATTTAGAAAAGGTGTTGATGCGTTCTTGGTTGGATTTGGAAGTAGAGATAAAGCAAGAGTAAACAGATTAACTGACGCAGAGTTGATTAACGCAACACTTGGTGCTGATGTATTTGGCGCAATTGGAGAGCTTGGAATTGGGGCAAGAGGACTTGATACTCCGGCAGAAAGAGAATTCTTGAGACAAGTTCTTACAGGAACAATTGAGACAACTCCAGCCGCTTTGTTGTACATGACTTATATAAGACAAAAAATTCAAAGAAGCGTAATTGATCGATACAACAAAAGGCTTGATAGTAACGTTTATGGCCCATTTAAAGAGCAAAGAGGTTTAAAAAACATTGAACAACCATCATCTATATTTACAGATGACGAAGGCAAATTAAAAGAGTTTAATAGTTACACAGAAATGCAAGATTGGCTTGAAAACAAAAAAACTCAATATTCTGAAAGCACAACTACACAAGGTGCTGGAACAGTTACAAAAGACGGTGTTGAATACGAAATTGAGGAAGTTCAATAATGCCTATATATAAATTTAAAAATCCAAACACCGGACAGGCTGTTCAAGTATGGGCTGATACAAAAGATATGGCGATTCAAAAGTTTCAATCTGAAACAAGAGATCCAAAAACTTTTCGTATTAAAGATCCAAGATCAGATGTATCTCAAAATATAACCGCATTTGATGCTAAAGAGGCAGTTAAGATTTCTCAAAACACGCCAAGCGGCGGTCTTGGAACTCAAATTCTTGGCGGCGTAACTACTGGATTAGCAAATCTTGCTGGGCTACCTGTTGACGCTGTTAGTTCAGCTATGGGCGCTTTTGGGCTTCCAACAAGTGATAAGCCCATAATGGGATCTGAATTTTTAAAAGAAGCATTTGAAGTTCCATTTTTTAATGTTGATACATTGAAATTTGAAAAAAGGCCGTCAGAAATGCCTCCACAAACTGGCGCAGAAAGATTCGCCAGAAGAGGCGCAGAGTATGCCGCAGGATCTGTTGCTGTTCCAGGAGTAGGTGGACTAAAACAAATTGGATCAGCTTTAACTGCCGCAGGCGGAGAGCAAACAGCTTTGGAATTGACTGAGGGAGATATTCCAAAATGGTTACAGCCAATTATAGGTATTGCATCCTCTGTAGTTCCTGGTTTATTAAAAACTGGCGTATCAAAAGGTTTTCAAAAATTTGAAGGTACAAATCCATATCAAGTATATTCTTCTGGAATAAGAAAGGAAGCATCTAATCTTTATTCTCGAATTCGTGATAATAAAAATCTAGTAATAGATCCAACTATTTTTCAAGGATTGGAGAATGATGCATTTAACTTTGCAAAACAAAATGGACATACATTTATAGACGATGCTGGAAGAGAAGTAATTAAAAAAGATTTTGAAAAAACAAAAGAAATATTAAGCACTTTGAGAGGAAGAGATCGCCAAAATTATGTTAGCGGCGCTCAAGCAATGTCTGACAGACTAAGTATTCAAAATGCTATTGAGGATGCTGAAGGTGCAGAAAAGGCAATGCTTGGCTTTATTTGGAATCAATATAAAAACAGAGTTTCGTCTCAACTTGGCCCAGAATTCCAAATGGCAAATGAATTGTGGAGACGCTCATCAAATGCTAACAAAATACTAACTGAATTGAATATTGCTGGAAATGCAATTGATCAAGGCGGAGACGCATATAAGCTGGTGCAAAGTAGACTTAGAAACTTGCTAAATAGAATTGACAAAGGTTATGAGCCTACTTTTAATGAAAAAGAAATAGAAGCAATAAGAAATGCTTCAAAACAGACAAACGTACAGTCTATGGGAAGGTTCTTGCAACAATTTGGATTTAGCGGTAGAGGAATTGTTGGAATGGCTACTGGAGCCGCACTTCCAGGAAGCGCTTATGCTTTAACTGGAGATTTAGGAACAACGGCACTTGTAGCTGGATTGTCAACTGGAGCATCTGCCGCCGGACGAGGCATGGCCAGAGGATCTCAAAGCGCAAAAGTAAATAAAATGATTGAAGAAGTTTTGGCAAATCCAAAACTAGGGCCAGAAGCCAAAGATCAATTAATTAGGGCTATACAAACGTATGCAGCGCAACAAGCAGGCGGTATTGCTGAAGGCGTTGAATCAGGCGTGCAATCTATAATGCCATAAGGGAATATAAATGAAGCCAGAACGTATGGATAAAACGAAGATTGAAGGCATTGTACAAAACGCTGTGCAAGATGCTGTTGACTTCATTGAAAGCGAAATAGCAGAAGATAGGATTAAAGCCCAACGTTACTTTGATGGCGAAGTGGATATTGGCCAAGAAGATGGCAGATCAAAGGTAGTTGCCACTAAAGTGCGGGACACGGTTCGAGCTATTAAGCCAAGCCTTATGCGCGTGTTTCTATCTACTGATAAGCCTGTTGAGTACGTTCCAAAAGGGCCAGAGGATATAGCAACGGCGCAAATGGCAACTCAGTATATGCACTGGGCATTTAGCGAGATTGGTGGATATCGCATTGTAAATGATGCGTTCCATGACGCATTAGTTAAGAAAGTTGGAGTTCTAAAGGTATATTGGGACAAATATACAGAATCTGAAACATACTCTTATACGAATCTAACCGATGATGAATTTACCGCAATTGTTAGTGAAGATGACATTGAAGTTATTGAGCATAGCGAAGAAAGTTCTATGTCCATTGATGAAATGGGCATGGAAATGGAAGCTAGAGAACATTCTGTCACGATTATACGAAAGAATGAAAAAGGGCAGTTAAAGGTTGAATCAGTGCCGCCAGAAGAATTTATGGTGGACAGAAACGCTCGATCAATTGATGACTTCTATGTCATAGCTCACCGCACCGAAATGCGCGTATCTGACGTGGTTAACATGGGATACGACTTTGATCAGGTATCAAAGCTCACCGGAATTGGATCAAGCGATACATATTCAGAACAAGAAGATTTTGAGCGTCGCGGATATCAGATGGACGAGGATGAGCAAACGCCAGACTTGTCAATGAAGCTGGTGGCGATTACCGAAGCCTACATGAAAATGGATATCGAAGGCACTGGAGTTGCCCAGTTATACAAATTTATACTTGGCGGTAACGACTATCAGTTATTGGATTATGAGCCTTGGACAGAGATTCCATTCGCCATATTTGAGGTCGATCCAGAGCCACACGCATTCTTTGGTAGATCAGTAGCTGATTTGATTATGACTGATCAAGATGCATCTACAGCTATGCTTCGTGGCGTACTGGATAACGTGGCATTGACCAACAATCCAAGGCTTGGATTTGTAGAAAATCAGGTCAATGTAGACGATCTCTTAAATAACGAGATTGGCGGTATTATCCGCATGAAATCTCCAAACTCTATCCAAGAGATATCTGTGCCGTTTGTAGCAGCTAACACGCTTTCGGCTATCCAGTATATGGATCAGATGATTGAGGGCAAGACAGGCGTTTCTAGGGCCGCTATGGGCCTAGATCCAGATGCCTTACAAAACACCACCGCTACGGCGGCTCAGTTGACCGCACAGGGCGGCGCGGCTCAGATAGAGGTAATGGCAAGGAATCTGGCAGAAGGTGGCATGAGGCGCTTATTTAAGCTCATGTTGAAGCTGTTTGTAGAGAACAGTGACGAAGAGCAATTAATGCGCATGAATAGCCAGTTTGTGCCTATTGATCCACGCTCGTGGAACACCAATATGGACGTTATGTGTAACGTTGGATTAGGCACCGGAAAAGACGATCAGAAGGTTGCCGCACTGCAACAAGCTCTAGGGCTACAGATGCAAATATGGCAGACATATGGCCCAGGCAATGGCTTGGTAACGATGACGCTAATTCGCAATACGTTGGCAGATATGTTGGCGGTTGCTGGCATTAGAAACAGTGATAGATACTTCTCTCCATTAAATGAGCAAATGGAACAACAATTGATCCAGATGAAGATGATAGAAGCATCACAGAAGCCACAGCCAATTGATCCTGGTACGGCAATGGTGCAAGCCGAGCAACTCAAGGCTCAGACTAAGGCGCAAACAGATTTGGTCAAGATGCAAGTAGATGCTCAAAAAGCTATTGCTCAGGATGACAGAGAGCGCGATAAGATGGATCAAGATTTACTTATCGAGGCCGCTAAGATACTTGGACAATATGGAGCAAAAGTTGATGTTGAGGCTATAAAACAAGCCCAACAAGCTCCTAGATATCCAGATCAAGCTCCCGCTCAAGCTGTTACTGGCGGAAGGTTTTAATGAACATTAAAGATAAAGCATCAAAGGTTAGACAGCTTCAAAACGACGAGACTTTTATCTCAGTTATAGAGGCTGTTAAATCTAAACAAGTTGCAATTTTTTTAAACGCAAACTCTACTGAAAAGGATCGAGAAAAGGCGCACAACGTTATTTGTGCATTAAGCGAAGTCAAGGATTACATTAACTCAGTTTTAACTGACGAAAAAATCTTTGACAAAAACAACTAAGGGAGATAAGCACCGTGTCTGACACGACTGAAAACCAATTTGACGGAAGTATTGAGCAAGCAGTTGGACTTATTGTACGAACTGACGAGCCAGAAGAAGTAGAGACAGAAGAAGTTACTGAGTCCGAAGATGCCACTCCAGAAATGGAAGCGTCAGAAGAGGTATCGGATGAGGTAGATGACGCTGAGGTCGACGACAGCGAGGAAGAAGAGGTAGAAGTCGAAGCGAAGGATAGTGACGAAGAGGCTGATGACGAAGCCGATTCTGAGGAACCAGTTTGGCACGTTGTCAAAGTAGACGGCGTGGAAGAGCGGGTAAGCCTAGAGGATCTAAAGCGAGGTTATTCAGGCCAAAAGTATATCCAAAAAGGTATGCAGGAAGTTGCTCAATCTCGAAAAGAGCTTGAGTCAATGTACAGCGATATCAATGCTATAAGGCAGAACGTAATTCAACTAGAGCAGATGTATCAATCTGGTCAAATTCTGCAAGAACCAAAAGCACCTACAAAGGCTTTATTCGACGAAAATCCGTTAGGATATGTAGAAGCAAAAGCCCAATATGAAGAGGACATTCAGAAATATCAAGCTCAAAGACAGCGAATTGCGGAAGAAATGCATTACGCAAAAGAAGCTGAAAAAAGAGCTAAGGCTATTTACACTCAGCAGGAAGCGATTAAATTAATCGAATTAGTGCCTGAGTTGAAAGATCCGCAAAAATCTGAATCTCTTAAAAATAGGATGTATAAGTTAGCTACTGAATACTATGGTTACACTCATAAAGACATGGAGGAACTAATAGATAGCAGAGCAGCTAGGATCTTAGCAGATGCCACGAAGTACAGGAATATGATGGATGGCAAGTCGAAAGCCGAGGCGAAAGTCAAGGGCGCGAAACCAGTCATAAAGCCTGGGGCAAAGAAAGTTGAAAATTCGCGCCAAAAAGCAATGGAACGGCAACGGGCCAAATTTAAACAAAGCGGACGCATCGAAGATGCTCTCAGCTTTATTGTTAATGAATAACTTTGAGGTAAACTAAAATGGCACAACCAACCAATACTTTTGACAGCTATGATGCTGTCGGTATTAGAGAGGATCTCTCTAATATCATTTATGACGTATCTCCAGAAGATACACCTTTTTACTCTAAAGCAAAAAAAGTAAAAGCAACCAACACTTACCATGAGTGGCAAACAGATGCTCTTCGCTCTTCTGCGGCTAACGCTCACATTGAAGGCGATGACACAACTGCTAACTCACGTTCAGCAACTGTACGTCGTGGTAACTACACTCAAATCTTTAAGAACGCAGTTATCATTCCTGATACTGACAAAGGTTTGAATAAAGCTGGTCGCGCATCTGAGATTGCTTATCAAATGCTCAAGACTGCTAAAGAGCAGAAACTTGACATTGAGAAAGCTCTCTTTGACAACAACGCTCGCGTTGCTGGCAATAGCTCAACTGCTCGTGAACTTGCTGGTGCTCCTGCATGGTTGATTTCTAACACCGACTTTGGCGACAACGAAGGTGCAGATCCAACTGGTGACGGAACTGACGCTCGTACAGACGAGACGACTACGCTTCAAGCGTTTGATCAAACTCGTTTTGACGGTGTTATGCAGTCAATTTGGGAAGCTGGTGGCAAGCCAGACACTGTTTATCTTTCAGCATTCCAGATGAACAAAGCTCTTGCTTTCACTGGTAACAACAATCAGCGTTCAGCAGTTCAGGCTGGTGACATGAAAGTTGTTAAATCTCTCGACGTGTACGTCACGCCTTGGGGAACGATTGAGTTCCTTCCATCTCGTGAAAACCGTTCACGCGACGTGTTCATCATGCAAGACGACATGTGGTCAGTTGCAGTTCTTCGCGGAACTACAAACACTGAGCTTGCAAAAACTGGTGACAACACGAAGCGTCAAGTCGTAACCGAGCTAACTCTCGTATGTAACAACGAGAAAGCACACGGCGGCGTATTTGACAACACAACATCTTAATGATGTATGGGGGGCTAAATGCCCCCCTTTTTTTAGGAGCTTGTTTTGAAAATTAAAGAAATAGTTCATCACGATGACGGCGGAGATACTCTTACCGTTGAAAGAGTGTATGACAATCAGCCAGTTTTAGATTCTGTCAAGCAAATAAAAGATGCCGGACTAGGGCAGACTGGCGATAAAAGGCTGGTAGGACGCATTCCTTTGCATATAATGGCGCAATGGCTCAAAGAGGCTGGCATTAGTTGGACTGACCATGAGGCGGCCAAAGAAGTTATTAAACGCAAGATATTATCTGGCGATTTTAGTAAGTTAAGAGTATGGGAAGGAACATACTGATGGATCAAACTTTATTCAACTGGGTTTTTGGTATAGCTACTACATCGTTAGGATTTCTTGCTCATACCATATGGAGTTCTATACGAGACATGCAGAAGGCTCAATCGAGGCTTCAAACAAGACTCAGTGAAGTAGAAGTTTTAGTCGCCGGAAGCTATGTTAAGCGCCAAGAATTTGAAAGATTTGTTGATAGAGTTATTGATAAGTTAGATGCTATCGACGCTAAGATTGACGGAAAGGCTGATAAGTAATGGCCAAAGTTAAATCTTTCGACGTAAAAGCAAAGCCAGTTCCTAAAAGAAAAAAGTTAAGTAAACGTAAAAAATTAGCAAGAATAGCAAAAAAATCTAAAGCCAAGAGTCCATTATTCCGATGAGAAAACTACTACTAGCGCTACTTTTAACTATCCCAGTTGCAACTTCTACCGCAACAGATACTGTAAGTAGCACGGTATCTAGTACGGTTTCTAGCTCATCAAATACAGTCGGCACTACTACTGTAGATAAAACAGTAAACAGCGCACACTCTCCAAACGTAATCGTAAACAATACCGATATCTGTACTACTGGAGTTGCCGGTGCGGTGCAAACTCAGATACTTGGAATATCTGGCGCAACAACCATCCGTGACGTTAATTGTGAAAACTTAAAATTGTCAAAACAGCTATACGCTATGGGCATGAAAGTTGCCGCAGTTTCATTATTATGTATGGCGGATTATAGAGTGTTTCAATCAATGTGGGACGCTGGTACATACTGCCCAATCAATGGTTTGATTGGCAAAAACGCAAAACAAGCATGGCTTGCTAATCTTGATCGAGTGCCAGAAGGTGCGCTTGAATACGAAAAGTTAGTATTAGCAAAAGAGGTTGATAGGTCAGAAAAGTTTAAAGACAAGCATGATAAACAAAAATGCTTACTTCATCCTTACTATTGCGAAAAGTAGCATTATCGCTACTAATTCCTAGTTTTTGTCTTGCGGTAGATACTACCGACAATCTTATTGACAATGATCAATGGATCATTGATGGCGATATAGATTTTTGGGAATCTGGCGCTGACAGTGTTATATGGGTTTATAGCAATACAGAAGCCACCGTATCTCAAGTAATAGATTTAAGCCAGTACGAGTTCATTGGCGACATAAGATACGGCATGAGCGCATACGGATGCAACAACACTCCTAGCGGCGCTTGGTGCGAGCAAACTGCCGACACCAGCTACTACGACACTCTTACTGTTACGGTTAATTATGGGAATAACACTTACACCGATACAGTAACGTTAAATTACAATGATTACTTCGTAGATTACAATTTCTCGTTTACAGCCACAGAAGATTACAGCACCGCAACTATTAGCTTTACTTCGCAAGATCCAGGCGGATGGAATGGATACTTTGCCAGCGCGACTACAGACGTATATTTCAATCTCGATTACAACACTTACACCGAGATGCTAGTTACCGATCCTGCGCTAGATGACATTATCAATCCAGACTTCTCTGATATAGCAATAGATCCAATTGCCGACATTGGCATTGATCCATCTATGGATGTTGGCGTTGATACTACAATGCCAGCGCTTGATCCAATAGTTGTTGAGATTGACATGCCTGGGATGGATACAACTATGGACGCTCCAATGGACATGGCAGACATGAGTATGCCAGACATGGAGATAGCTCCAATGGAGTCTCCAGAAATGTCAGAAGAGGTTGTAGTTGAGATCGAAATGTCAGATCAACAACCAACTCCAGAAATGGCTCCAGCAGAGCAACGGCAAGAGCCAGAAGTGGCGCAAGAGCAATCTTCGCAAGAGCCTGACGCTAAAGTTGAGCAGGCGCAATCTGAGCAACAAGAATCATCTAGTTCATCTTCTGCTGGCAATTCTGAAACCAAGTCTAATGTCATAACGATCACCGAAATGAGTATGCAACAGGTTGCCGCTAATTTTGATTCAGCCTATGACGCGCAGGCTCAGGCGGTAGCTATTGCGGTTATGTCAATGTCAGCGCCAAGCTATGAGGCAGTGGCGCAACTTCGAGATGCTGAGTTTTACGATATTATAGAAATCAAGGAAACTAACAAGCTAAAAGATAGACTTTGGGGCGCAATTTATTTAGACGATAAGAAATGGAACGAAATGGTGGATGAACAATATGAGTACAGAAATTAACGTAGGCGGCATTAAATTTACTGGTGGAAAAGTTTTTGCGGTATTGACTGCGCTTAGTAGCGCGGCCGGTATCGTTTGGGGAGCCGCGTTGTTCTGGCAAGATTATGAGGGATTAAAAGCAAAGCTCAGAAATCTTGATCCAGGCGCAATCGAGACTCAAGTAAACACTTCTATGATTAAAGTAGAGGAGGCAATTAGCTATGCAAGAGATATTAAGGAAGATTTACGAACTGATGTTATCAATGTTGAAAGCGCTTTATCTGATGTTGAAAAAGCCATGCGAGATGTTGAAAAACGGAATCGTGATGTTTTGGCAGAAGCTAAAATCTATTTTGAAGATCGCATTGGACAGATAGATAGCAAGTCTAAAGAAAACGAAAGCTCCAACCGCAAACTTGTCGAGGACTTTCAAAAGTGGTTTGACGAAAGATTGCAGTCGGTAGATGCGCAGTCTCAGGCAAACTTAGACAAAAGTCGCAAGGCACTAGATGACGCGCAATCTAAGTTTGAATCAAGGATGGCGGCATTTAATGAAAATGCAGTTGCATGGGAAGAGCGCAACAGAGAAGCAATTGTTAACGCTCAGAAATGGTTTGACGAGCGAGTTGTGTCAGTTGACGCACAAATGAAAGAGCTTGAAGAGCGCATGAACAAGCGCATAGATCGAGCTATGACTAACATATTGTCGGAGCAATAATGGTTAAAAAAGTCTATCAAAATCCAAAAGGTGGCCTAAACGAAAAAGGCCGTAAATACTTTGAGAATAAAGAGGGCGGAGACTTGAAGGCTCCAGTTAAGTCTGGAACCAATCCAAGACGCGTATCTTTCGCCGCGAGATTCGCAGGGATGAAAGGCCCTATGACTGATTCTAAGGGCAGGCCAACTCGTAAAGCGTTGGCGTTAAAGGCTTGGGGCTTTGGAAGTGTTGAGGCCGCAAGAAATTTTGCTAACAAACACAAAAAGAGTAAATGATGAAACGAGGACTTTACGCAAACATTCACGCAAAGCGTGAGAGGATTAAAGCTGGATCTGGTGAGAAAATGAGAAAGCCAGGTACTAAAGGCGCTCCAACTGCTTCGGCATTTAGGAAGTCTAAGAAAACTGCCAAAAAAAAATAATTGGCTGATCCAGTAGCTAGGCGTAATTCTCGTTACAAGAACGCTTACGGAATTACTTTTAAAGATTACGTTGAAATAGCATTTAGGCAAGACAATAAATGCTTGATCTGCGGGATAGACGGCAAGGATACAGATAGAGGTAAATTATCTGTTGATCACTGCCACAAATCTGATCAAATTAGAGGATTAATTTGTCAGAAATGTAATACTGGGCTTGGGCTTTTTAAAGACAATCCTAAAAGTTTAAGTAAAGCTATTAGATATTTAAAACGATTTAAGAGGAAGCAGTTATGTTTGGAATGGGGCCGGAAGTTTTATTGGCTGCTGGCGGTAATCTCATGGGCATTGTCTCCGGTTTACTGGCGAACGCGCAAAAGGCAAAAGCAGACCAACATAAAATGATGATGGAGAAGCTCACGTTCGATCTAGAACGAGAGAAAATCCATTCAGAGCTATCAAACAAAGAGTTTCAGGTAAGGACTTCTGACAAGTTTTCTAGCTTAACCAGGCGCATATTGGTTTTGGCTTTTCTAGCTATGGTGGTTGTTATCAGCCTTGCGCCAATGATTGCACCAATAGATATTGCAGTGCCAGTTGAAATGAAGTCTGGCGGCAAGTATCTATTTGGGCTTATTGACACAACAAAAACATGGACTGAGTGGAAGATTATTGAACACGCGGCCATGTTCAGGACTACATATGACCAAGTGCTTATAATGGTATTTAGTTTCTATGTAGGATCATCCGCAGTTAAACGTTAAGGAGACAAAATGAAAACTTGCCCAACTTGCCCAAGCCCTAAGAAATGCATGGCCGCTGGTGAATGCATGATGAAGAAAATGGCTAAAAAAAAGTCCAAGAAAACCAAAGCTAAAAAGGGATACTAATGCCATTAATAAAAAGCAAATCAAAAAAAGCCTTTCAAAAGAACGTTGAGGCTGAAATTAAGGCTGGCAAACCGCCAAAACAGGCTGTTGCCATCGCTTATTCGGTAAAACGTAGGGCTGGCAAAAAGAAAAAGTAATGTTAATCCGCATCCTGAGCTTGCTTATAGCACTGGCTTGCTCAGGATGTAGCGTCATTGCGGCCAAGAAGATATTGGACGCTGCTAGGCCTGCTCCGGTGTACAATGTGACTTATCAATGCCCAGCCTTGATCACTGATCGGGCTAAGGAAGAGATCCGGCATGCGGTTATGCAGGAGCTTATGATGGACAGGTATTTTGAGGATTGTGACATAGATGTCGACTGCTACAGACCATAAATGTATCTATATAGAATGGGTCGATGCCGTAGCTGACTCAGGATGGGAAGAAACAAAAAAGCCTGAGCTACACGATTGCTACACCTTGGGCTTTATCGTGGCCGAGGACGACAATGCAATATGCGTTGCATCCGCCATATCCAAAAAAGAATCAAACGCCAAAATGCATATACCGAAGGCTTGGATCAAAAGAGAGGCTAGATTCACCATGGAATCCATAAAAAAAGCCCCAAAACGCGGGGCTTGAGGGGAGGAGGAGAAAATCATCCGAGAGAGTTGAATGCCTCATAAATTCTCTCAACTGAATCATATCCGTATTTTCTGGCCAAAGCAAGCGCCTCAGAAGCTGTATATATTTTCCCGTCAATAAACGTAAATAGAGGCTCTCCAGCGCGTTCTTTTCCAGTGGCCACCAGATAGTATGGCCCAAACTTTATGTGCTTTATGCGCTTCTTAAACTTGCGTAAATTGATGCTCACCATCCAAGCACTTCTGCCAATCCAAAGTACATAGCCACAAAAAATATTATTACTAGAATCATGGCGCCCATCCCGATGAGGTTAATCTTATCTGCCCCAAGGATGCTATGCTCTGGATCTGCGTATGTAAGCTCCTGAGCTATACCGTTAAACAGATCTTCTGCTTTTAATATTTTATTTATATTCGGGCAACTATTGCCATTTTCCCAACTGCTAATAGTCTTATGATGTACTTCGAGCTTATCCGCCAAGTCTTTCTGCGTCATATTGTACTTGGTTCTCATTTCCTTCAAATATGTTGAAAATCTGTATGATTTAGACATGTTCATGCTCCATCTCCTTAAAAAAATTCTCGACTTGGCACTGAGCATCTTCGCACCCTTTACACACTATAACACTTTGGTTGATAGATTTTAAATAATTGTGCCATTCTATTTGGCTTTTGGATACAGCGCCACCACTTTTTTTCTTCATTTCAATCCAAAGTAGCCATTCTGGAACGAATAAGTCTGGGACTCCTGGAGTTACGCCCTCGGCCTTGAGACGTGCGGCGGTTACGATGTTTCTTTGGCCGCCGTTTGGTATCGCTATTATCTTGGCTTTGTAGGTCTTGCGAAACCAGCTTACAAACTCCCGTTGCTCAACGTGTTCAGTTCGCCCACTCTCTGTTAGTGACTTTGTAGAACTTGCCTTCCTGCGCATATGATATCTCATTTGGACATCGCCCCGTATTCAATATTGAACATAATTCGTCTAAATCATCCGCCATATAAAATATTGATGAAGCATCAATATTTGATTTATGAGCTATCTCAATAATCTTTTGGCGTGATTTCTCTCCGGCATATCCTTCGTGCATTATCGCAAAATACTCGGAAACAATAGGATCCATGATTTGCTTTGAGTAATACCTAACTTTGATCATTTCCTTGCCGCTTGCCTTAGATACATGCTTAGACCAATGCCAATTGCCAATAGATATCATTTTGTGTTTTTTGCCCATGATATCTACATCATGTAGTTTCATAAGTTTTTCTTTTGGAGGCGGAAACTCGTAACCGCAATCTGGGCATGTTTTAACTGCTGGAGGAACCAGGCTATCGCACTGTGGGCATACTTTAACTGGAGCTTCACCGCTCCCTTCCTTTTGTTTATTTGGTGATCTAACGTTAGTAATAGGCCCGTGATTTTGAACTACTCCAGCGAAATCTAACACCATGCAATGATCCGTGTGGCTTTTGATTCTCATCCCGCGCCCAGCCATTTGCACATACAGTCCAGGCGACATGGTTGGTCGTAGCATTACGATAAGATCAATGTCTGGATAGTCAAAGCCAGTAGTTAGCACATTGGCGTTAGTCAGCGCTCGAATCTTGCCAGACTTGAACTCGCTTATGATTCTTTCCCGTTCAGTCTTAGGAGTTTCTCCCGTAATACATTCTGCCTCAATGCCTCGATCAAGCAATATGTCCTTGATGGCCATCGCATGCTTAACTCCAGCACAAAAGAAAAGCCAAGCCTTACGGTCACCGGCTAATTTAATAACTTCGTCTACAGCTTCGTTATTTGTGTGATCTTTGTTAACTGCGGCCTGTAGTTCCTTTTCTATGTACTCACCGCCGCGCTTATGCACTCCAGATACGTTTAACTGTACGCCAGTTAACTTAGACTTTAGTGGTGCTAGATACTTATCCTCAACTAACGCCTCAATGCTTGTTGGCTCTATTAGCGCAGTAAATATGCCGCCTTTATCGGTAAGCATGCCATGCCCTAGCCGGTACGGAGTGGCCGTCAATCCAATTATCCGCATCGCGGGATTGATGATCTTTAGGCCGTCAATTAATTTTCTGTAGCTGGTGTTGGTGTTATGCGATATCAGGTGCGCTTCGTCTACGATCATCAAGTCTATACGCCCTAGGTCACCGGCTTTCTTTCTGATAGACTGTATTCCAGCAAACGTGATTTGCTCATGGGATTCTTTACGCCCAATTCCTGCACTATATATCCCTAACGGCGCATCCGGCCAGTGCAGTAACATTTTTTCTGCGTTCTGCTCGATCAATTCTTTTACATGAGTTGCCATTAACACGCGAGTCTCAGGCCATTGCGTTATCGCATCCTTACATATTGCTGCAACAACGTGCGACTTGCCACTTCCGGTTGGCAATACGATGCACGGGTTGCCGTACTTATTAGCGCGGAACCAGTCGTATAGTTGATCAATCGCTCTTTGTTGATACTTACGAAGCATTTAAATTTTCTTTTTAAATCCAAGATGCCTTAAAAAACCGTCCATTGCTTGATAACATTTTTCAAGCGGAGTTTTTCTTACATATTTTTTCATATGAGTACAACCATACGATGCTTTCATAATTTCTTCATTTTGATAAACTCGTTGCAATTTAACGTTTCCTTTTTTAGGAAAAAATCTAACAATCATCATTGGATCGTCTTTTTTTAATAATATATTTTTAGTTTTATTAATTATTTCTCCACTAACTTCTATTGGCCTAATCCATTTCCCAATATTAAATCTTCCAGGTATAACGGTTAATTTGTTATAAATTGGAGAAATTTGAGGCAAAATTGTAAATGGCATTGACTCCATATCCACTGATTCTTGAGAAAAAAACAGTAACTTTGGAGGCAATGTAAGGCCCATTCTTTTAATTCCAAATTCATTGGAATCTCTTACTACAAAAAAGTCGTCAAAGAATTTTTGGTCAGCGTTGGTTACTTCAACGTATTCTTTTTCAATATCTATATTTATATTTAAATCAATTGGAGACTTAATAACAAATGCATTTTTACAAAAATCCATTAGCGCATAACATTCCATGTAGTTTGGAGGAAATGTCCATTGATTCATTTTTTTATTTTGCTCATTAATGTAATAAAACAATGGAACAGGATCTGAAAAACATCCTTCCAATCCATAATGATCATACGCAAAAGCGCACCACTTTATTTCGGTCATCCTATTATCTTTCCGCCATCAAAACGTAAGTCCGCCATAAACTGATCAGGCTTCAGGCATGCATCAAGATTGCTTACCAATTCAGTGCTGGCGTATGTATTAGCATCGCTTTCCCCGTTCCTGATAAAGTTGCCTTGTATCTCCCACAATGCCTCATGCGGATCGCTACTCTCTAATCGAGTCCAGGGCACAACGTCAGGATGCAAGACGTGCGAGTCGCATCCCTTACGCTGAAAGTCCTCTGGAATGTCCTCAGCTTTGAATCTGTCACAGTCCCATGTGCCGTTAGGCTTTGGAGTGGAGTGCGCGCACGTTCTGCAATTGACCTGTTTGGTAGGTTGCCCCTCGTGGCATATGTGTTTAGCAGGACAACTTTTGCACATGAACCAAGTAGGATCATCTGATAATCTTGGCGGAGCTTCATTTGCCAATGTAATGAATTCGCCCTTTTTTAATAACCGTTCAGCGAATTGCTCATCGTACTCAACGATCTCGGTGTACATCTCATCGTTATCCTTGCACACGGCAACGTATAACGCTTTATGAATCTTCATGCCGTTCATATACACTTGCATCTGCGCATAGTGCATTGGCTTAGTTTCCTGTACGCCCTTTCGCGAAACAAGATCAAAAGACTTTTTGTTGTGAGTCTTAAACTCAGCAATAAACTTTTCCTCTTCATGCCCAGGCACACCACCGTAAATGATGCCGTCAACGCTACCGCTAATGTGATTGCCAAACTCAACGCGAGATTGATTGTCGCCAACGTTACGGATATTGATATTAATTGCTCGGAGGTCAGATACTATCGTTCTCTCTTCTAATTGCCCTCGACGAAACAAGCGGCGCATGCGGCCAGAGAAGTTTTCTGAAAACGCCCAACGAAACATGTACCACAAATAGCGTTCACACTTGTGACCAAGTATTGATCCGCCCATGTGTCCGCGCTGAGTGTCAGTATTCTTTGCATGGTATTCGTCAATGCGTTCTACGATTTTGCTCATGATGTTCCTAAGAGAAGGGGGCCGAAGCCCCCTTGTTAAACAAGTCCAAAAGCTGGATGATAAGGATGATTACTGTCAATTTCTTGATAATTTTCATTACCTCGTGGTTCATCATCTATTGGAAACATAAAATCAATCATGAAATTTTCAAGAGTTGGAGACACTAAATGTATTGGATTAACTTTAGCGTGATGTGCAACTTTTTTTGCATGAACAGGCGGAAAATATCCTCTTATGCAACAATTACTAACATATTGCTGAGTAACTTTTAGTAATTTTGCGACTTTTCTTTGGCCGCCAAGAATTTCAATTGCCTCTTTGACTTCTTTTTTAGACATAACTTTCTCCTTCTCTATTTTGATTTGGAAAAACTAAATCAATTGCAAACTTTTCAACTTCTGGATTTATTAAATGTATTGGATGAATGTTTGAATTATCTGCAATTTTTTTTGCGTGGCTAATTGGGAAATATCCTCTCATTACGCAATTACTTATATATTGTTGACTAACATTCAACAATTCTGCTGTTTTCTTTTGGCTTCCGATGTTTTTGATAGCCATTTTTACTTCTTTTTTAGACATGAATATCTCCCTATTGTTTAGCCCAAGGTGCTGCGTTAGATTTCGTTTCCTGAGCTTTCGGCAATGGTGATCCACCGCCGGACGACTTCCAATCCTTAACTTCATTTCGAGCCGCATATTGATCAGTTGCTGGAGTGACTCCAACTTTGATCGACATGGTTAAACCAATAAGTTCATCGGTATCGGATGGCAATGAGGTCAGGCCGCCTGCGGCTGACATTTTGCTTAACTGCTTACGGCCAATGTTCTCTGCCGTTGCGTTAGGATTTTTGTATGTCACGTTTCCCCATACTTTGCGGTTGGCGTAGTTATTGCCAATAATGTTATATGTTACCGCAAAATAGGCTCCAGTCCCACTTTTTGTGGATCTAACTTCAACATTTTCGATCATCGCGTCATACCAGCCTTCCGGCAATGTGTCGATTTGTTGCTTTTCTTCTACGTCGAGGTCGAATGATTCAAAATCTAATGTACTCATGATTATTCTCCAAAAACAATTTGATAAGATGGACGTGATGGAACTGTGGTGATTGCCTCTAGTAACGGATTGGTGATCTTTTCATCGGCACTTCTCCAGCTACTCAGATTAATCTCTGCCTTCCATCGGAACAGAGTTGGCAAGTAATCAGACAAACCAGCTTCACGGGCAACGTCCTGCAATTTATCGCTGTCCACTTTGCGATTCAATCTGCTTACAACTTTGACTCTGTACGGGCCAAGGTGCAAATTAACCGTACCGTCTTTTGCTTCGTCAACATCGAGCAACTTTGACAACTCATCTTCTGCCGCTCGCCGTTGTTCTACCGCTTGGCGCTCCTTTTCTTTTGCTTCGATCCAGATCATGCTCAAGCGTCGTACTTCATCATCTTCTGCTGCTGCGGGACTCATACTCATATCAGCCTCCAATTTTCGCAATGATTTTTGATAAGTTCGGTTCTTCCCATTCATCGAGCTTGCCCGAACGATCCTTGGCCTGCCATGACGCGTCACCGTGACACTTCAAGCCGTGCCATGCAACACCGTCAGAGTTCTTTTCGATCCGCATCGCCAGCACCTCATCAAAGAAATACGGCAACTGCTGACCGATCTTGTTTCCAGGCATCGACGGCGCGTACAACATGCGGCCCATCTCGTCCTGCATCTTATCCAGCTTGGCGGTCATCAGGACGTGCATTGGCAAGTCTCGGAATGCCCTGATCAAGTCTGTCATTTGTTCCTGCATCGCGCCGTATGCTTGGCGCGGGTCTTTTGCAAGTTTCTTCTCACTGTTCAGCACTACTTCGGCTATCTCAGATATTGAGTCCACCGCTACTGATGAAAAGTCTTTGGCGTTATCAACAAGCCACGAATAAGCCTCTCTGAGATCCGCCATTGTGCTGATCTCAATAAAAGGTAGTTCGGTATCACTAATTGATAACAAGCCGCCCTCAGCGCTCAGAATGACCGGATTGGGCAATGTTTTAATTAACGTTGTCTTACCAGCACCAGCTTGGCCATATACAAGCACCTTAACGCCGGTAGATGATACGGACGACGTACTTCTAAGATTGACTGACATTTGTTTTCCTTATGTTAAAGGCGGTCGGACTATCCGTTCGCCTATTTAAATATTAGCAGAGTCTTTTAGGTATAGGAATATACTCTTTGGACGCTACTAATAAATCTGCGTATTCCTCAAACGCCTCTTCCCGTTCATGTTTATCGGTAAGGTCAGCGCCTGGAAACATATCTTCTAAATTCTCACCAACAGCTTCATCGTCTGAAAACTCAATAACGTACAAACCAGGCCCCTCAAGATAAAGGTTGGATATCCAGTAATAAGGATCGGACGCGCTCATTGATATCAGTTCCACCAATTTCTGCGAGTCTTGTTGTATCGATACGAATTTCTTGCGTTTCATGTGAAAGATTGTACTTCAAATCAATTATTATTAAGACCAATATCAAATTGATCATAAAGGCTATTCCGATGCAGATGTTCAGATGCCAGCTTAAAGCTCGCTCCACACCAAAGTTATCCACAAAATTATGTATTTTTTTAAGCATCAATTGTCCTTATATTTTTCGATCATGGATGGCTCTACCAATTGGCAGAACCGCTTACCTTCAACGTGCATTTGGAACTCGTAACTATCAACGTCAATAGTCTGAAGCTCCGCAAAGTATCCGGCGTACTCTAACAACTGAGGCAAGTCTTTATCGTCTCGCTCAATGTACGCCCACTTGCCATCGACTTTTATGATGCTAGGGATATCGTGATCGCGGTCTGCCGCCATCGCAAGGAACAACAGATTTACTTTTAGTATTTTCATAAAAATTTCCTTTTTCTGGATTTTAACTGGAACATACTGGTCATTAAGTTGATTTTCCAAATCATGTTTTACCAACAAATATCTTCCCTTACGAACTTTGTCTATGTTTGATTGTAGAATTTTGTCAATTTCATCAATGCAAACTTGCGTAAATATTGTTGAATTTAATATTTTTGAGACGTCACGAATTCTATTTAAAGGCATTCTCAATGTATTGTTAAACCACCATCCAACAGTTGATGGGCCTACCATTAATTCACTTGCTAAATAAGATTTAGATATATTTTTTACAATCATTTGCTCGTGC
>Ga0222716_10001050_pt1 | contig 23307 bp, 28 predicted proteins | sample C33_13DmetaG_FD_165044 | JGI IMG/M metagenome (GOLD analysis project Ga0222716, IMG submission 165044) | Estuarine water microbial communities from San Francisco Bay, California, United States - C33_13D | ecosystem: Environmental > Aquatic > Marine > Unclassified | place: USA: California... | reverse complement strand
TATCTCAAACGTTGGCGGGTTCATAATAACTAATTCCCCACTATCATCAACTTGAATTTCAAAACCCTCTAAAACGGGCGTTATATCTGATTGCTCGAGCAGAGACTTTTGTAGTGCCATCATGATTGCGCCGATGGCTTGGCTTGATAGTTTATGATTCATAATTTACTCCAATTTTTTTTATCTTACAGGCCGCTTGACCTGCGTTTGCGACGTATCCTATCCACTCATATTCTACGTCATTTTCTTCTACAAACTCCATAAAGGCTTTGTATTCGTGTTCTTCCCATGCGTTATACCCTATTAATTCGTCAAAAAGTATCACTGTTCCAGAGACAATTCTATTTTTTATATTGGTCAATATATCAACTGTTGAAGAGTATATATCGCAATCAATGTGAATAAACGCAAAGTTTTCTTCATGATTCTCTAAGAACTCGGGTATTGTATCCTTGAACCATCCTTTGTGGAATGTTACTCCCGGAACATCAGGAATGGTTCCAGTTTTAAATTTACCTTTGGAACTACCGGTTCCCGACCATGCCTCCGGTAGACCGTCGAACGAGTCAAAACCATGAAAGCCGTATTGTGAATCCGGAAAAGCTTTGTTCTTCAAGTTATTCAAATACTTCGAGCTAGCTCCCTTATAAACTCCAAACTCAGCCCATAGCCCATCTACTTCTACATGCTGAATGCAATGCTTGTAGTATGAGTATTCGCGGCTTCTTTCGTGATCATTTGGTCTAGGACTCATTTTAAAGAACGCCTTCTTTTCAAAAAGATCTGGTAGTTCTTCCGCAATCTTCTCTTGAATAGGTGATGGGAAAGCATTTACCGTATATTGTTTCTTTAGGTCATTTCTTATGTTTTTTAGTTCGTCAAATCTGCTCACTTTTTTCTCCTAGTTAAAAAATCTTTCAGTATTAATGTTTTTGTCATCTATAAACAGATCATATATTGGTTTACCAAATTTGAGGTCATGATATTTAACCCCCCACTTTGTAAACTGCTTTTCCGTTACTTCTCTCCAGTCTATGCCGGAACCAGTTCCTCTGGCTGTCCAATAAACTATTTCAACACCAGCGTCATAGAGTTCATTGATTTTGTGTATGTGGTCAACTATCGGTATTGCAAGAGAATAATCTCGACTCTCTGGTGACCTACATATCGTTTCGTCTATATCAACGTAAACTGTTTTCATTTTAAACCTCTTTTTTTCCATTTATCAAATTCTTTTTCTAAAAATTGTTTTGTATATTTTCTATCTTTGTATTCGTTATACTTAAATGTGTTGCCATTCCATACGTATGGAGTAATATTGTTTTGTTTGCAAATTTCAAGCAACTCAATTGATTCTTCAAAAGACTTTCCACACTTAAGACCGTGGATCTCACAGAAAAACATATCAACGTATTTAAATGCGCCTTCTTTGTGCATATCTTCTATGACTTCGTATTCCGCACCTTCTATGTCAATTTTTAAAATTATGTAATCGTCTTCCGAGAAATTGTCTTTGATCCAATTCGATAAGGAGATGCACTCAATTGACTTTTCAATATAGTCTCTTTTCTCTCGTGATGTTTTTTCTTTAATCAAAGTGTTGCCTTCGCTCCAACTATTTTTTTCATAAAATGTTATGGAGCCGTCGTGGATCCACAAAGCTTTTCTTATTAGAGTTGTCTTGTCTCCTCTAACTACTGGCTTACCAGTATTGGGCTCAAACATGAAGATTTCATATTCTTCTGCTTCAGGCCACTGCTCTAAAAAAGCGTATGTTGATTGACCCCTATTGGCTCCACCATCAATAAATATTTTTCTCATATTACCTCCACAAGTGATACATGGACCTTTTATTGCCAATGTATTCAATATTAATATTATTTTCGTCAAGGTGCTTTTTGAATTGATACTCTACGTTATCTCCAAATTTATCCCAACAATCTTTATATTTTGGATTATATGGGTAAGGATTAACCTTGTTCGCAAGAGAACAAAAAATATCCATTACTCTAGGAGATCCAAAGGCAAACCCGTCACATACAAACTCATCCATGAATATCATAGGAGCAACACAATTCCACCCGCCAAACATGAAGATAGTATTATGCGGATCAGCGTGATTTGAAAAGATGGCCCTAATGTCAATATTGACATGTGGTCCAAACTCGAATCTAGTTCTTACTATAATATCATAATCCTCATCATGGCTCTTCATGAGCTCATTACACTTGTAGAGTTTAGACAATTGTCTCTTCCTCATCCATTCCCACTTAGTCATGTTCCAGTCTTCTAAGCTTTCTTCCAAATCTTCCTTGTCAACGACAGCTTTTACTAAATTGGGATTAAGCAAGGACATTGACTTTGTTATAGTCCTGTATGGTATTCTGTAGATAATACCGTATTCACCTTGATTTTTTCTCCAACCCTTGCCAGCAGGTAGATATGTGTGGATCTCTGAGGATGGATTGTGGTTTGGCGTCTTGTTTGTTTTTTGAGATATCAAATCGGAAGTATAGGCATACACATCCATATCGTTCTTGAGAAATGATGATCTTTGAAATTGATGTGCTTTGTGTAGAGCACCGATTTGGCCTGAGTAACATACGGCGACTTTCATTGGTTCCACCTCTTTGATCTAGTTGTTAGTGTGTCAAATCTTCTCTTAAAAACATCTTTGAGTTTTTTGCTTCTCATGAGCATATAAACCTCTTCGTGTCGATTAATTGAGGCATTAAAAAAGTTGCAGGTGCCAGTCAAAACAATGTCATCGTCTATCAGGATTGTTTTGTGGTGCATAAGTTCTCCGTCGTAGATCAGTATGTCTTCTTTGTTAATGCCACAGCTTTCCAAATATCTTGGCACAACCAGTTCTCGAACTGGGTCTACATCTTTGAGTTTAACTTCGCAGCTTCTTTTGTCCAGAACTAATCTCACCTTTACACCTCTCTGGTGAGCCTCGATGAGACTGTCTGCTATCGGTTTCCAAGTAAACCAAAAAGCCAGCACTATTATACCCTTCTTGGCTGAGTTTATCTGACTAATGATGAAAGACTCAATGTTTTCGTCAGGTCCAAATAATATTTTATGTATTTCAGCGTTAATCATTTAGTAATTCCAAGTCTTCTTTGTCTTTTTGTTTAGTCGATCTCTTTTTTCTCTCCACAACCATTTCAATCTTGCAAAACTTGATCCCACTATGGATAGAATGGAACTCTGGGTTAAAGATTATTTCATCGTCTGATAATGGCTTCAGCCACCCTTCTCTTACACACTCAATGTTTTCAGTCAAACTAATGGTGCTTGTTGTGTTTATGATCTTTTCTCTCTTGTCTTTACATACGATGATATCAATGTCATTATTCACTCTAATTCCATGCAATGCCATTACAGCTGATCCAACCACACACACTTCTGCAGGGTCTAGGCCAAAGGTATCGAGAACAGACTTGAGCTCATTTAAGTGTATCAATTTAGATTCCATACTTTTCAAACACCTCTGTTATGTGATCAACGTGCTCATAGTTGTCGGACATGTGAATTATATTGTCGTAAAAATAATTGTTTATTCGACTCTTATACTTTTCTCTTACTTGTCTCTTGATTTTCTCAGCATCAATTGCAATTGATGAGTTTGGAAATCTAGTTTTGCTTCTGAATTCTGTTCCGAACAGGTTGACTTTGATAATCATCACATCTGTGCTTTCTGATAATCCTAACATGCTCTCTATCTTCTTGTTGACTTTCCACTCTTCTATGTCATCTATTTCATATATTTCCTTTACAATTGAGCGAAGATTGTTTCCTAGATCTATTTTCTTGAATGCCATGACGTCATGAGACAAGTTTATATCTGTCAATATTTCACCAAAGAACTGGTTAGCGGGAGGCCATATGATGGCATAAAAGAACAAGTTTAGGTCGTCAAATATCTGATTCTTTTTATTTCTAATGACATCTACCTCTTTCTTTGTGAAGTTGTTTTGTTCGAACCAGTCTAGGCCGTAGCTAAAGTAAGTTTTTGTTTTTGACCCTGATTTCTCGAGATGGTTCTGCCAATCTTCACACACCAATGTTGGAATCTTATCAATCTTATGATGGATACATAGTGCAGCCCTGTGGGATGAATTTATCAAGTGACCTTTCTCATTTACTATGAGGGGATATTTTTTCAAGTAGCCATTCTTGTGAAACGACATATTGAGGAGCAAAAATTCCTCTGCCCATGGGATGCCCTTGACGTGGTTGTTGTGACCAGTTCTCATGAGTTGCATTTTTCTATACAGACTTCTATAAAATTTATAGTCATCTGTATTGATAGAATTCAAAAAACAGCTTCTGACAATTATGTCTAGTCTGCTGAACTTTCCGTTGTTCACTTGATTCAGCAGTATGTCTCTTCTGTTAACGAAATCCATTATCAAACTCCAAAGGAAAATTTTGTCTAGACACTTCTGTGCTTTGATTCTTTTCGTGTCCCTCACCCAAGTTCTGAAACTTGATTTTCTTATGAAGTTGGAGGGCGTTTAAAACATAGTCCCAAAACATAACGTAGTGTCTTCTGTAGATTCCATAGTTCAATGACTTGTGGTTGTATGTTTTTTCTGGTTGAAAAGCATGGTTGTGAAGGTCGCCTTTAACTGTATTTTTAGCCATACCATCGACACCAACGAAGTGGACCTCGGTGGCGCCCATGAAACATGCATACAAGATCAATCTTAAACCAGCGCCGGGCTTGCCTCGATATCTCGTGTGTGCGTATACACATCTATCTCCATATCTTAATTTCATCGCACCAAAGTTTTTTCTGGCTGCTTCTGAAAGTCGATCTTCGAAACACAATATTGTGTTAGATTTACGCATGTAATTGTGGAAAGCTTTGTTCTTATCAGTCATGTCAATCTCGCCGCCGATGGTTGCAAAATCAACCTTGGTGGACCTCATCTTTTCACTTAGATAAAAATGATTGCAAGAAAATATATAGTCATAATCATCAGGGTTCCAGTTCACTTCTTTTGCGGTTGGTCCTCCAGCTACAACTAGAATTTTTGAATCTCTAAACTTAAGTAACTCTTTGTTGTTGGAATATATTATTTCATTGTTACATATAATATCTCTTCCAAAAAAGCTCCCGTAATAGCTTAGGACATATCTAATATCCCACGCTTTTCCTGTTCCTGAATTCTTTGGTTTTTTATCTGAATAAACAAATTCATGTGGTAAAGATATAAAGCTTGAACTCTTGGAATCACAATTCATCCAAGTTAAGTCATTACCGAACACAGCGCCTTCAACCTCATCATACCATACATGAAAATGATTAGCTCCACCAATTGTCTTCAAGTAGTTTTTAAGCGCATAATTAATCTTTTTTGCCTCATTGTGTGTTTGTAGAAGTTTATCTTCTATTATTATACAATTGTTCCATCTGAATGGTTTATAATCTTTCATGTTAATATTCCTAATCCAACAAATATTTTTTCACATTTACATTGAGCTTTTTTGCTTTAGCCGATGTTGTGTAGTTTTCAATCTTTTTTAAAGATGGTCTCACGAACATGAAAATAGCCATTCTAGGCTCTTCATGGTTAGCAGGGGTAGTTCCCCTATGTATCATGTTTGGAGTGAACAGAAAGTGTGTTCCTGCCGGTCCTACTAGCGATTTAACTCTACCACCAGAAGATACAATTGAATTTACATGAGATGGTGGCACTCTGCTTTTGGGAAACACTGGTGTAGGAAAACCCTTGATTGCGTCTGGGTGGTTTCTATATGACTCTATAACTGGAGGTATTCCAGTATTGTCTAAAACAATCTGCATGGGGCCTCTAGATTCGTTTACGTCGTTTATGTAAATTGCAAACTTCATGAACTCCCTAGGGCAGTCATCATAGTGCCACACCCAAGAAGATTCCATAGGGACGTTTTTCTTGTTCTGTAGTATGTGAAGGTTTTCAATCTTTACATAGCTATTGAAATAGTCTCTCTCCAACGAGTCGGCAACAGTTGAACAAAGCTCTTCCAGTCCGTCAATATTTTGGAAGTCATTCAAATATGTTGCCCACTTTGAGTGACATATGTCATGATTTTGATCAAAGTGATTTGTCATGCTCTTATGAACTCTCTTGACTATAGACTCGTCTATGTTTACAAAGTTCTCCTTTAGAGATACATCGTATAGGTTGTGATTGCTTTTTCCATCGTATGATTTTAAGCATGCTGTGTAATGTTCAGAATAATATTTCACTTACTTTCCCACAGTTTTTCACACAAGTCAAATTGCCATTGATAATCGATATCAAATACTTCCGATTCTTCGACTGGGTATAGTTCTATTTCGTTCTTCATAAAATCACCCATCCAAATACCATCTTTAATCGTATCGAGACGGCTTGCATATAGACAATGAGCCGCTTCGTAGGTCGGGTTAACCGTTTTCGTGTTCATAACATCCTCAGTTAGAGGGGTAAGAATTTCTCCACTATTATTCCAGAAGTAGTTTTTCTTCTCCATGACAGCGAACATTCCATCTTTGTCAGATTTCATGTATTCAAGTATAAAGTTGTCAATTGTTTCAGGTTTGAGAAACGGAACACAGGCGTTGATCAACACAACATATTTGTGAGGTAGCTTATTGTGCCACTCATACATCAAAGACATTGGAGTTCCCTCCGAGTTGGCTGACTCTTTAGATCTGCGAAATACTTGAAGTCCATGCTTGTCTGCAATTGAGGTGAGCTCTGTCTCATAAGACGACAGGTAGAAGTTGGAAGCTGGGAACGATTTACATTGTTTGACCTTCTCCATAAAGATATCGGTCAATGTGGTGCCACTGAATGGTTTTATCATTTTTTGCGGTATTCTTTGAGAGCCAAGTCTAGCTTGGATTACAATAGCAATGTCTTCAATCTTCTTCATTTAGTAACTCCTTCATTATTCCCGTATATATGCTTGATGGATGGCCGTCAGACAAGTTTTTAAAATTCTCTAAGCTGTATGTTTCTAGCATGTGTTTATAAAATATTTTCATTTGATCTCTAAACTTTTCCTCATCATTAAACGGTGGAGGATTCTTCTTTGCTTCAAAGTGGTGATATTGAGATTTGAACCCATCCATGCCGATAAAGTGAATTTTTGAAGCACCCATTTCTTTTGCCAATACACATGCTCTAGCAACATATCCAAGTCTAGAAAAGTATCTAGTTAAAAAAACAAAGCAATTGTCATATCTCTTTTTGAACCTAACAAGGTCATCAGTAGATCTTTTTGAAGAATGCTCAAATCCCAAAATCGTATTGTGACTTTTAAGGTAATTATTTAACTCTGCTCCATTCAAATTTACTTCATCTCCAATTAATGCCAAATTAATTTTCTTATTACTTAGATCTCTAGACTTAAAGAAATGATTGCAAGAAAATATATAATCATATCTCTCGCATTCTTCCACTGTTAAGTCTTTAGAAGATGGTCCTCCGCCAATCACCAAAACCTCCTTACCCTTGACAGCTGAGAAGTCTAAATTATTGGTTATCAAGAGCTCTTCATTGATATTTAAAGATCCAAAACTTTTCTCAATCCTAAGTCTATCGAAAAAAACATCGAACATTGTATCGGCATAATGCGATTTCCACTCACTCTTTCTAGAGTTAAATGAAAACCACCCGCCTTGATTTAGCCTCGCTCTATACACTAATACCCTCTTAGTTTTTTTCTAGGAGCTAGCTCGCCATCGGTTACTGTTTTGATACCATCACCATATGCTTCTTCTAACTCTCTAATGCCACGGACCATTTTAATTAAACCTTGAGGCTCTACAGAAGATAGATGGTCAGATCCCCACATTGTTCTATCCAGAGTTATATGTCTCTCGATGCATTCCGCGCCAAGATAAACAGCCGCTACCGAAGTTCCAAGTCTAAACTCATGACCACTGTAACCTACTTCGCATCCATATCTACTCTTCAAAGTCTGAATACACTTCAGGTTTAGATCTTTAAGAGGTGCTGGGTATGAAGAGTTGCAGTGTAGCATCAAAATAGGGCAGTCAGATAGCCACTCACAAGCCGTATCAATCTCTTCATATGTCGACATACCGGTTGAGAAAATAACCTTCTTACCTGTGGCTGCAGAAGCCTTCATAAGCGCTTCGTTGGTAATCATTGCGGATGGGATTTTAATCCATGGAATGTCATAGTTCATAATAAACTCAAGAGAATCCAAGTCCCACGGAGATGCAGACCATTCAATACCCTTTTCTTTACAATATCTGTCGATCTCATCATACTCTTCTTTTTCAAACTCCATTCTGTATTTGTATTCCAGGTATGTCATGGTTCCCCATGGGGTCTCGCGAGGCTTATTTTTCTGATGCTCTGGGACACAAACGTCCGGGTTTCTTTTTTGAAACTTTACCGCATCGCAACCAGAGACTGCTGCTACATCGATTAGTTTCTTCGCTATTTCTAATGAGCCATTATGGTTAATTCCGATCTCAGCTATAACATAAGTTTTTTTCATTTTAATAATCTCCTAGATATTGATTTGTCGACATAAGACTTGTCATTGGCAATGTATAGCTTAACGCCTTTACCTTCCAACCACTTATTCAAGTGTTCTGTCATTTTAATGTTTAATATTATCTCTTCTTGTTTCATTGGGTCTGCGGGTCTTGTAACATTTCGATTTTTATAATAATGGTTTGATTTAGTTGAGCCGGGCTCTTCAAGGTCCCAACCAATTGTATTGATCTCACTAACTCCTAGATGTAGAGCTAGATAAATTACCAATTCAGACATCATTCCCGGACCCCAAGGTCTTTCCATTTTATTATCAAACACGAACTCTTCAAAGTTGTGAGACTTGCATATCGATTTTGAAAAGTCTTTATCGTCTTCTATAAAAGTGAAGATATCGTATTCTTGCTTGTTTGACCAGACACTATGAACCATGGATAGTTCTTGTTCTGCGGCGCAAGTGATAACTACTGGTCTGTTTTTACTATAGTCATATATTTCACAATTATTTGAATTAAACAAGTGAAAGTCTACAATTTCTGGAACATAATTATATGCTTGCTTTACTGCTATGACTAGCTTATCCTTAAGTTTTTCTCTTAAAAAATCTGGAGAGTATTGATTTAGGCTTGGTCCACATGTCAAAATATAACACTCCTTATCTTTGAAAGAGTTCTTTAGATCATTAATCTTTCTAGAGTTTGAAGATGTGCTGATGATTCTTTCTTTCAAAGAGTCCGGCATTTTCAATTCACCATTGATTATGTCCATGAATTTATGACCTATCGAGTCAGAGTCATACCCATGTAAGAACTCCTTCGATGTCTTTCCTCTCTTTTCTAGGGAATTTTCTTTCCAGCAATTATAAGAGTCTCTTAATTTTTTTCTCAGATCTATTAGGTCTGGTTCTCTCCACGTCATATCATAATCATAGCCAGGATCTCCTAAATAAGGAGACTCGTAAGATTTAAATATGAAATTAGAGTTTGGATCAACATAATCCATGTGCCCACCCTTATCGGGAACTATGACTGGTTTTTCATGCATTATCGCTTCAGATATGGTTAGGCCGAAACCCTCTCCCCTAGTTGCCAATGCAAAGACGTCAGATTTTGAATAAAGCCAAGAAATCTTATTATATGGAAGTATGTCACATATAGGAATTATTTTAGCATTAGACACCTTACCATGTTTAAGGACCATGTTTTTGTTAGACATGATGTTGTCCCTAACCATCTCAGACTGTTTATTGAAGCCGAACTGATTAAGATTCATGGCACTCACATAAGTTTTGATAATCATGATTGCATTTGGTGTATTGTTGAATTCCATTGCGAATGCTTTTACCAGAGCATCAAAACCCTTCCTGTGAATCCACTGAGACATGGAGAACACTGTAAAATATTCATCTAAGTTAACGGGAAAGTTTCTAAATTCTTCTGGGCTTACAGTCTTATCTGATACTACGTGTGGTAATAAGTGTGACCTTAACCCTTCGCTAGAAAAGACTTTCTGATTCCACGAACAAGGAACAATTGTCGATTTGGTCTTAAATCTCTTATGGATGCTAGACCATAAGTCAGGTATCTTATTGGATTCCCAAACGGTCATGTTTATATTCTTTGTTGCATTCTCCAACAAGTTTTTAAATGCCTGCCAGTGGGGGTCACTGCTTAGGTTTTGGTCTCCAAAAAGTATCATACCTGCTGGTTGGTGCCATATTAGCAAAACATCCCCAGACAACATAGAGTCAACCTTGTCTAGATTGATTTCGTATTTTTGAATTAAATCTTCCTCGTCTTTAGAGATCTTACTAACACTCTCTACACTGATTGATAGTATGGAGAAGTCAATATCGTAATCATCAATAACAGAATCAATTGCATGTAGGTAAGACCTAGCTGCTGAAGCATATCCGCTGCTATCTCTAAACTGGCTTGAGAAAACTACTTTCATAAGATTACTATCTTCTTTTCAACTTCTTCTTCGTCGAACATGGAACTAATAGAGTGGCAGAAATTGTCAAATAAAACTTCATCACGAAAGTTTGCATCAACATGGTCTCTCAACTCTTTTGCTTGAGTGGTGAAATCATCGTAATTCTTAAACATTAATCGCAATGCCATCTTAAAAGATCCTTGGCTAGCATAGGCCCATTGTGAATCTTTTTCAATCACCCCATCCCAGACTGCTTGTTTTTGCACGGGTTTCAGGGTGTGCTTGGCCACTAGGAACATGTCATTACCGCCAGCAGATAAGAAGTCCTTTTGGCCAGACCATGAAATGGAAATAATCGGAAGACAACTTCTTGCTGCTTCAAAAAGTGGGAGACCAAACCCTTCGCCATGAGATATGTTGATCATGGCTTTGACCTTGTCATGTTCGTATAGTGACTTCATTTGTGCAACAGAAAGATCACCATGCAAAAGAGATATGGAGCATTTACGTTCTGGGTATGCACTTAAAATTCTCTTGAGGATATTCTCCGTGTGACCTAAGTCAATTACACAGTTTGATCTAGTATTAGTCTTGAGAATCAGTCCGACATCTTGGTCGATGAACTCTTCCACAAACCAGACTAATGTATTTTCTAAATTCTTTCTTGGTCCCATTTGTGACACGCAGAGAAAATTAAAATCATGTCTGGGGTTAAATCCCGGTATCTCTTCTAGTGTTTTTGATATTGGAGTATTTTCCCACACAACGTCAACAGGGGTGTTCAGTTGATATAAGAAGTTTTCACCAGTTTTATTATTTGTAGCTTCAACTCTAGAGTTGACGTATGTGTCCTTTGCATGATTAGAAACTACTAGAATTTTATCCATTTCATTTCCCTTTTGTAGCCACACAGGGGAAACTCGGTCCGTTTCAATACCAGCTGTATATCCAATGTTGATGGGGCACAGTTTTTGAAACTCGTTTGGGATAGTAATTTGAAGTGATGCATCTGGTTCTAATTCTTTTTGTTGTAGTCTTACTTGTGTTTCCAGAATTCTCTGATCAATCCATTCTCTAAACTCATCCTCTTCCCACACCCAGCCAGTTTGACCCCAGCTTATGGGTTGGATATATACTTCAAACAGGTCTTCGCGAGACCTCAAAGCCCTAAGGGCAAATCTAGACTGTTCTCCATATCCGGATTGTGAAAGGACCGGACCCCTTACAAAAATTTTCTTTTTCATTTGTTTTCCATTTTTTTTAATTCAATTGATGTGTATAAAAATTTCTTTCCACGTATATTGATTTGATATTTTTGAAACCCTTGTCTATCGTATTCCGCTTCTCCTACAACTAGCCCAATTGAGCCCTCTGCTGTTTCAACCAAGTCTCCTACTCTAAACGAATTGGCATTTATTATTACATCAGGGTGGACGTTGTAGGTTATCTCTTCATTGTAGAGCGAATCGAAATTAGATCTACTGTCTAAAGGGGTTTTTCCATAGTTTTTTGTATTTTTGTTTTTCATGCCACTTCTCTGAATGTTATACCATTGTATCCTTTTCGAGTCGACCAGGAACCATGAGTCTTATGAACCTCTAGCATGGTGTCGACCCATTGTTTGCAAAAATTTTCAAAAGAATAGTTTTCACGAACATGCCTAAAGCCTTGAAGGCCTAGTTCGAGTCGACCTTTGGTGTCTGTAAAATACATCTTATCTAGAGCCGAATGGAAAGACTCTTTACTAATCCTGTCTTCGTAGATATACGGAACTTGTTGAGACCCAATGATAGATTTAGAAGAAGGAAATATCGCGATGCCATTTTCCCCCTCTGAACCAATTACTTGCTCCTGTAGTCCCCCAGTCATATTTGCTATAATAGGTGTCCCACAAGACAGCGATTCTAAAGTTGCAAGGCCAAAGCCCTCAGCATCAGATATATTAATTGTGACATCCGCCATCCTGTAGAAGTTACCCATCTGTTCCAATGGCACCTTTTGCGTTGAGAACAACAATTGACGGTCGGAATCAAGACCAAGTTGTTCTACGATGTGATTCAAGTCTTGCCCATGAGGATCTTTTGGCTCGGTATGCATTATAAGTTGGGCTTTTTGATGAAGATTTCTTTTGTCGAGCCACTCCTTCCACCACCAAATAAGGGTTCCAGACTGTTTTCTTCTTGCGTTTCTATTATTCCAAAATGCTACAAATCTGTCTTTATCATCTCCTAAGATAGTTTCTCTCAGTGCATCCCTGTCCTCTGATGAGATAGGGCTGAATACGTCTTCTCGGACGGCATGGGGGATATATTTGAGTGCAACATTGGGTGCTACTTCTTTTACAACGTCTCTTGTAAGTTTTGAGATTGCAACAACAAGATCATTTGATTCATAGAATTTTTTATTGAAGTGTGGTGCTGGGAAGTTATCCCATACGTGATAATAAACAATCGGAACTAGAGGTCTAATTTCATTCTCAATAGACCATAGCCACTCATAGAATCTTGGATCCGTCATCATCCATACAATATCAGGCTTTTCATTTCTCAACACTGACCTTATCATTTCTTGTGTGCCATATCCATCGACTGGGATGATTTTCCAATCTTCGTTCCACGGCTCGACCATCTTAGGGGTGTAGTCAACGTGCTTGATTGCCCCTCCTAAGCTCAACACTTGAAACTTACCGGTTTGCAGCAAAGCCTCAATTACATATCTAGTTTGAGTCCCAACTCCAGATGGAGATAAGGGATGATCACTTAAAGTTAAAATTTTAATTTTTTTTGACATATCGTATCCTATGGATTTTTAGAGGCAAAAAAAAGACAACCTCATTAATACACACATTATAGCATGAACAAATGGGGTTGTCAAGTATTTTATTAACTTTTTTTATTTTTTTTCATCTTGTGCAATGTTCGGTGTTGTTAAAAGGGCATTTACTGCAAGAATTACGGTTCTTTATCGTCATTCCTTTGTTTATTAAATTACATGCATCTGTTAACACTTTTGTTGCGTTTGTTGTCTTTTTAGGTCCAGATGTTACTCGGAAGATCTCAACATTGTCTTTCTTAGCTGTTCGCTTTAGGAGTCCGAAATATGTCTCAACCATCTTTGGTTCAACGTCATGTTTTTCACAAAAGAACTTTTTATAAAGCGTCAACTGGTAAGTGGTCATTGGTTCACTTTTACGCTTCATGTCCCAGCCCCAAGAGCAAGACTTCCAGTCAATAATGTGATACTTCCCATCAGGCGTCTTGATAACGAGGTCAATGAAGCCTTTGAGGTAACGTGTGAATTGTAGCTCTTGTATTGGCTCATAGATGTCTTCTTCCGAAGAGTATACCTCATAGCCCGGAAACATCTCTTGAAGAGCAGGAAAGACCTTGTGGAAGATCTCACGGCTTTGTTCACGCATCTCCACTATCATTTTGTTCTTTGGTTTCTCATCTAGATTCTTTAATTCTTCTAAGAACGCAATGTCAAAGTATTCTGCGTAATTTTCTGGTTCTAGATTGCCTAGTGCTGATTGTTCGCATACTGCGTGGATGGCTGATCCGAATGCAGTGTAGATGTTGCCTGTAAAGCCTTTAAGACCATCTAGGTATTGAAGTTTCCATTTGTGTGGGCACTCCGTAAAGATTTTTAATTCTGAATAAGAAATGTGTTGTTTTGACATAAAGTCCTCCGTGTCTTAATAAGGTAACACGGTGGAGATAACTTGTCAAGTATTTTCTTTAAGTTCTTTTATTAACATAACAAGGGTTTTATATAAAACGGGACACATTCGCTTTAAATTATTTGTTTCGCCAATGAACAGTTCCTCAAAGCCTTTTGCCCAATACTCACTTATTGACGTAGCAGCGTAAGCAGAAGGAAAGATATTGACACAAATCTGATTAAGTGCGTCATACCCAACGTCTCGGTAAAGAAAGTCGTCAATGGCCCTATCATACTCGAAGTTAACGTTAAAGTCTGAAGGGAGGGTATAGTTTTTAGACAATAATAGGGACAATCGCTTCCGCTTGGCCATAAATTCTCTCTGTAAGGCACCACTACCGTAGATGCTATCTCTATTATATTTCTCCACAGCATGAGATATTTCATGGACAATATCTTCAATCATGTCCATTTCACCATCTTGTTTGTTTGTGACATAGATCGCATCGTTTTCGTAAAATGCATTTATATCTCTCTTTTTCATCTCGGGAAACTGCCCTACATAAATCATGTCAATATTACTAGTTAAGAACAAGGGTATCCTTGATCCGATGTAGTTAAACACAAAATCGGGGTCGACCTCGTCTGGGAGTCTGTCTTTTATGAAAACTTGCACACCATTCATTTGATAATGATCCTTGATTCTCTTTGATTTCTTTACGGATTCCTGTATCCACATGTTTATTCCTATAGTAACTTTGAGGCTTCTGTTGCCAGTTTTGAACGCTCACCTTTCTTAAATGTGACATGTCCTGATAATCTACTTTGTTTCAGTTTTTCAACAGCATACGTTAGACCATTTGATGTCTCATTTGTGTATACATTGTCAATTTGCTCAATATCTCCGGTTAGAACAATTTTTGTGTTCTCGCCAATACGAGTGATGATTGTTTTAACTTCATGAGCTGTAAGGTTTTGTGCTTCGTCAATAATGACAAATGCGTCAGAAATAGAGCGACCTCTAATGTAAGCTAGTGCTTCGATTTCAATAACGCCTTTTGATAAATACATCTCCAACATGGTCTTGTCTGTGCCCATGATATATTGCATATTATCAAAGATAGGCTTCATCCAAGGAGCCATCTTTTCTTCCATCGTTCCTGGTAGATACCCGATGTCCTTTCCAAGCGTTTGAATTGGTCTGGAAATGATGATACGATTGTAACGTCCCTTTTCGAGGCCTAGGACTTGTTCTAAGCCCGCTAAGATTGCCATGAGGGTCTTACCACTACCGGCACGACCAATGAGGCTCACGAGCGGAATTTCGTCGTTTAAAAGCAAATCTAGTCCACACTTCTGTTCTTTGTTTCTTGGCTTGACGCCCCATGAGAAAATGTCATCTTTCATTGTTGAGAGACGAATCAAAGGCTTGCTCCATGAGTCAAATCTTGCAATGGCAGTTTTCTTTTCGTTCTCGACTGAAACCATCATTACAAATTCATTTGGGTGGAGTTTGATTTTTTGCTCTATAGCTTCTTCTTCGTATAGCCAAACATCTTGATTGTCATAAAACTCTTCGATCATAAAGTCATCAACAAGAAATTTAGTAAATCCTTCAAAAATAACCTCTCTAGAATCTACGACTTGGGAAGATACATAATCCTGAGCTATTAATCCCAAAGAGTCAGCTATGACTCGCATATTAATGTCTTGAGACACTACCACGCATTTTCTTTTTGGGTCAGCTTCCTTTACACCAAGAGCCCCAGCAAGGATAAGGTGGTCCGAACTTTTATGAGAAAGACCCATAGGAAGCTCATCAAGCAACAACTCCTCCACTTTGAGAACCTTGAGGACTCCAAGTCCCTTGCCGAGTCTAATACCCTTTGAGAGCGATCCTCGGGAGCGTAGGGAGTCAAGTTTTTTGATTGTCTGTCTAGCATGAAAACCTACAGAGTCTTGACGCGTCTTATGTTTATCAAGCTCTTCGAGAACTTTTACTGGAATGAATATGTCATTATTATCAAATTTACTTAGACACTCGCTATCTGAAAGAAATACGTTTGTGTCAATGATGAGATTTTTTTTTGCCATTAGGGACTCCTAGGGTGTTCCGTCTTTGTTTATAGTTACATCTTTGTTTAGTTTAATCATCTTTGCATATGCTTGTTTTACATATGAATCTGCTGTATGGTCTAGAAATTGCTTCATTGGCTTGCTATGATGCTGTCGCCACGCTTCAAGTCTTGAGGCAATCTCTTCTGGGGTATTACCGGGTAGTTGCAAAAGTTGGTTCTGTTCTTCTTGAATTTTCTGAAAAGCTTCTTCAATCTTCTTATATGCCACTGCGAGTGCTGCTGTCTCTTGATTAGACAACTCCCCATCGGGGCCCATAACAACTTTCTTGGTGTCATCTGATATGTCTACAATATTGTATGCTGGTGTTGCAGCTAAATCTTGATCTTTAATATCAAGTTTTTCCAATGCTGTTCCAGCACTAACTGCCATCTCAACAACTTTTTCTGATAGTAAATCTGATGCTCTTGTAAAAACAAAATATCCAACAACACCCAACGCAAACACAGGGGCTGCTAAAGCAGAAGAACCCACTACTACCGCAGTGCCAGTTCCTACAGCTACCGCTGATCCGGCTGTTGCTTTGACAGCGTCAGATAGAAATCCAGAAACCGTCTCTAAGCTCTTAGCCGAGTTTAATGCGCCCCACACCTTCCTCCAGCGAGACCTATCCTTCTGTTCTATTTCAGCAATTTCTTTAGAAAACTTTCTCTCTGCTCCAGCAATAGCTTTTTGCATTGCCTCAATATTCAAATCCTTTCCTTTATCCTGTAGAGAGTCTAAAAACTCCAATACAGTGATTTCATTTAACCACTCATCCGATCTTTCTACAGAGGCCTCTTTCAGGGTATAGGAGTTTCTCCACGATTCCATGATAAGTTTCATATTATTTTTCATACTTACTCCTCTCTATTGTGTTTTCTAGAATTTTTTGAACTATTGGCCTCAGTCCCACTTCTACACCTTCTGGCATCGTTGGCTCAATGAGTTTATCTAGGAAGAAATTTTTTACAAATTCTTTTTCGTCGCTCCCAGAACCAAGTTCTGAGATGCTAGTGGATGCATTACTGCCGGCGCCATGTGATTTAAAAAACTCTTTAAACTTTTCAAGGGCTGCGATGTCAATATCATTGTTCTTAACCTTCTGGTATATATCGAATTGAATGCCTGATAGTTTTCTCCTATTAGTATAGAGAAACTTTATGATTTCGTATTGGGTTTTTTTTGTTTTAAGACCTCTTTTGATCGGAAGCTTAAACATCTTAATATTAGGCAAATCTCCCATTTTACTGAACCACAGGGCTTTTTTATACCCTAGGAATGCAAGTATCAACTCTTCCAAAAAGGGCTTCGTAGCGCTTGTCAAATCTTCTTTTGTCTTATCAACCAACTCATCTGGATCTAGATTAGAAGCTTCTGCTATGTAAGAAGTTAGCCCTCTTAACGATGATTTAATTGAAGAAATCAGACTTGGCTTAACTATGTCTGTGAATTCAAGCAATGTGTCAACATATGCTAAGTCCAGGCCGGTGGAATCTTTTGCTACAAGGTTGTCCAAAAATGCTTTTAAAAAATTATCTAAAGATAACCTCTCTTTGTTTTCTGGGGTGTCTATTATTGCGCCATCTTCAGGATCAATTAGGTTACTACGGCCTCTTTTATAAACTTCTTCGTTCTTAGTCATATCCAAAATTTGCTTAAATATATGATTTACAGTTCCGTCTTCACCATTTTCGGTATCGAGTTCTTTTGCGAATTCATTAATGAAGGCAACGACATCACCGTGAGAATACGTGTTGAGGTTCGGGGTTTCTGTGTCGAAATCTCCTATCCTCACTTCGTTTATAGGCTGGTCTATTTTAATGCGCTCAGTTTCGATCTCTCTAAGTTTTGATTCTAGATCCCCAATCGCTTTTGGTATTGTTTTATTGATGAACGATTTCAAATCTTCCCTTTGTTCGAGATCGTCATACTTTTTTTCAGCTCGAACCTTGAATTGTTTTGCATAATCAATATAGGAAGAGACTCTTTTCTTAAACAGATCAAATATTCTTCTCAATTTATCTTTAAAGTCCTTTTCGTCTTTGCTAACCTCTGGGTTTGAGGTGAGACCTTCTATGGACTTGAGTTGTTTTTTTATCATTTTCTGTAGTTGCTTTTTGGTATCTGCACCTAATTTATTGATTTCCGGAGTCATAATGTTGCTCGCTAGTGTGATGTATTCAGCTGAATCTAATTTAGGAAACTGTGTATCAAAGGCAGACTTCGCGCGTGTTTTCTGATCTTCGGATGCACTATCATCTCTATATGCATTGATGGCTTTAATAATATTGTTGGGTATACTATTACTTGAAGCAGGTGGATTATTAATAAATTCTTTTGTCTTGCTCATGCTTTGATTAACAAATCGAACAATTGGTCCGTCTCCATTATTTGTCTTTTCTAGAGAGACATATCCGTCTCCAAGAGTTGACAAGTAGGCCATTGTTATATTATCTGCTATATATTTTGTGGAATCTGTTTCGTCTTGTTCTGCTGATAAATCTTTTAACGATTGACCTACTTCCTTCTCCATGAATGTCTTTATAACTGTTTCCAAATATCTCTTTCTTATTTCTTTTTTATGGTCGGCGTTTGTAGTGGCGTTAATTGTTGCCTTACCCTGTTTCAACAAGGGGGTGATGTATCCCATAAGTCTTAGTGCTGTTTCAATTTTTTCTGGTTGATCAAGTGCATCCTTGATTTTGTTCACTATACTGTTTTTAAATTTATCGTAAAGTTCAGGATTCTCACTGGACATCTGCTGTTCTGGAAACATATTCTCAACCATAGCGAAAAAATTCATCACCGTGTTTCGATTTCTGGGTATAGGCTCCGGATTGTCAACAGGATCTGGGTCCGGGTCCACGTCAGTGTCTTCATCACCTTCTTTCAGGATAGCCCCCTGTTGAACGAGAGCTCCTCTAAGAAAGTTGTTGAAATTTAGAGTTTCTTCGACAATCATTCTATTAATTAAGGAATTATCAATATTATTGATCAAATACAGCTTTTGCACAGCTTCGTGTTCAACAACAAGCTTTAGTATTTCTTTTGTATCATACACTATTCGCTTCCCTTTTTAGATTCAATCTTTTCTAACTCTTTTTCAATCATCATATTCAACCTCTTTAGGATTGAAAATACTCTACCTGATTTTAGATCGGCAATATCGGCTAATTTAGCTAGGTTAGTCTCTATTTGTTGAATAATCCCTCTTTCTCTATTGTCAACACCTTGTTGAGAAGATGCTTCTTTTGACCTCTGCTTTAAAGATTTTACAGAATCAGTCGTTGTAACAGCTTGCTTTCCAAAATTTTCTTGCTCATCTAGAACTTCTTTAATAATTTTTTTAATTTCTTTGTTTGTAATTTTCATATCAATTCTCCTATAAGATACAGTAAATAGCTCATTTTTCTATAATGTCCAGTCCTATTTTTGAAATCTTCGTCATACTTTTGAGCATCTCTGCTAATTGTGGATCAGACCCTATTGTCCAGCCCGTCATGCATATCGTAGCCAGTTCTTCAGTTGTCATACCAGCAGCTGCGGCAGCTTGTGATGCTTTCATAAGGTGATCAAAGACCATAGCAAAATCTTTGTCTTCCTTGCATCGTTCAAGGATCTTGTCCATTAATTCTTCATTCATTTAAAACTCCTAAAAATTTGTCCCACTCTTTTGGGGCATTGTTTCCCACTCTAGATAGCAACCATTCTGGTGAATTCCAGTAGCTGTTCTTAGGCGGAGCAGGTTCTTTAAGTAGTGTCATGTTCGCTTCAAAAGGAGTTTTGTCTGCCTTCTTCTGGTTACATTTGCTACAACTAGTAACTAAGTTCGACCATGATTTATCGCCACCTTTGGACTTTGGCGTAACATGGTCAAGTGTCAATTTACTTTTGCTAAATCTTTTCTGACAGTATTGACAAACATACCTGTCTCTGTAAAATATTGTATTTCTCGTTGGTGATACTCTGAATTGTCTTTTTCTAATGTATGAATTCAAGACAACTATTGACGGGAAATAAAAAAGAGCACAAGCCAGTTGAGAGTGATTCTCGACGACCTGCGCTCTTCCGGAGAACACCAATGAAAAACCTTTAAAACTATCGACAACCTCAATGGGTCGCCAAGAAGCATCCAATTTTAGCGTATACAATTTATTCACATATTAATTAGTTCTTACTCATGAGTTTTGAGGCATGCCCATCAACAGGAATCTTTCCCTTTACAACCTCCGACAGACTAAAGTTTTCAATTGAAGATTTTAATTCCCCAAATGCTTTCTTGTAATCAGGATCCATTACAACTTCGGTTTTTCCTCCATGCCCATGGATAGCATGCACCTCTCCAATATTATCATATACCGTTACAGAAGGGTGTTCTGATAGCCAAGTTACTGCTACTTTTCCATTGTCGAAAATGAACCCCTGAGCGACACGTCCTGTTCCTGAGACTCCGCTTTCGTCTTCTGTTCTGTTTAAATAAAATATTTTCATATCAAATCCATTCTGAATCATCATCACTTACACCCTCAGTATCATCTAGGGATTCTTCAGTATTTAGTTTGACATATTTTTCTTTTACCTCTTCGTGTTGTTCTGATACAAACTTGAGAATCAACAAGACTGCTTCAAATGCTCCTTCTTCAATGTGGGGCTCAATTGTTAATGTGCCGTCCTGTATGATAACGGTTAAGACTTTTTCTTCATAATTGTAAATATCTATTTCGGACTCAGATGTCATCAATGAGTCAAACTCCATAGAATCTTGAATAAAATTTGCAAACTCTAAAGCATAATAGATGTTTTCATCTTCAGATGTTAGAGCGAGATCGATTCCGAACTCAAGCAAGTTTCTTAGTATTTTCTTTTCTGTCACAACAGCCTCCTAGGGGTAAAATAAAAAGTGGAGATAGAAGTGGAAAAAGTATTTATGTCTAGTATATTTATTTTCACATGTTCTTTCGCAAATAATAGGGAGGAGGACATAGCGGTAGTGACAAGCAAAAGAATACTCGACAAATCTATATTATAATTCTCATTCACCTTTATCTCCACAAGTGTGTTTTGTTGTGTAATACTATTATATCATACTTCTGAGGGTATGTCAAGCAAAAGGTGAAAGTTTTTTAAAGAAAGTTTTTCTGGGCATATTTTATATATTAATAATACTATACTATGTTTATTTTATATATATATTATAGATTTTTATTATATTCTTTGTATGTTTGCATAAATACACTATATGGAATTCCTAATAAAGAAGCCATATCAGATTTAGTTGTGCAAATACTGGTAGCAAATTTAAAACAAGCATCTTTGCAAATATATGGTAAAGTATACCATATTGGGAAATTATAAAACTTACCACCAGTCATTCTAGCGCTTTGTTCTAATTTGACAGCAATCAATTCTTCAAGTTTTAAATCAGATACGATATTGAGGAAGTTCTCATTTATCCGACTTTCATGTTTTAATTCTGATATAAATGATCTTTTTTTGATGCTTTTGCTTGACAAACCCTCTCCAATATGTTATATTATATATGTGTGTTGTTAGTGTTTTTTGTAGTGTCTTTAGGAGGAAACTATGATGGGTCTTCAATGTTTGGAGCCGTTGGGTTATTGTTTAATTCTTCTTCATATTTGTCAAGAAGTAATTTTATATTATATAAGCCCCATTTCTTATACATTTCCTGATCATCAGGATTGTTTAAGTCTAGATATGCATCGGAAAAATAAGTTTGAACCAGATTGAAGGCATCAAAGGCTTGGTTTCTACCGGTTGAATCACCATCAACACCGGCACCAAATTCTTTGCGCTTTTCATTATCATCAGACTTTTTATCAAAATCTTTTTCTGCTTGAGATTTATTTTTGATTTTCTCTTTGTTCTCGTCGTCTTTAAAATCGTCAGATATGACATCATTTGGATCTATATCGCTATCATCAATTTCTATATCAACAGCTTCCAAGAGAGAATCTAGGTCTCCGTCATCATTAATATCATCAGCCATATCATCAGACGATGTATCAGATGGTGGAGCACTTAGATCATTGGTAATCTTTTCTCCACTCAGAGAAGATTCAATATCTTCAGCATCTTTACCTTGTGCATTTAAAGCATCTAGCTCATCAAACAATCTAACCATGGCTGTTAAGAAATGGTTTGTAAAAGATTCTCTCTGAGATCCATCAGTTGTTAGCTGTTGGTATTTTGATTTAATAGATGGCTTTGCTTTTCGAATAGCATCTCTTAATTTGTTAATACCAGTATTGGGATGTGGGTTTGCCATATCTTTTGCTTCGAAAAGAGTTGACAGATGCTTTTCATTTACAACCTCAGAGATGAGAGATCGAACATATGACCTAACGGCGTGCTCTTCTCTCTGCTCTGCAATTAAGTTAGAAACAAAAGTTTTTTTGATAAATTCTCTGAGAAGTTTTTCTTGCTTCTTATGCATTATTTAATCCTTTTTCCATTTAAGAATATTTTTTTAGCTTTTGCGATTTTTCGGATAGATTCTTGTATTTTGGAAGCCTTTTCCTCGCTTTGCTCTTTCACAGCTTCTTTTTCTTCTTCCTCGGCAGCTGCAGGAGGAGCTCCTTTTGGAGGCTTATCATCATCGTTATCAGGATCTGATTTGTATTTATTTTTCTTATTCTTCATGTGCTTTTTCAAGCCATCAGGTAACTCGCCTTCTTCCAAACCTTCCTTTTTGTCGTCTTTCTTGCCTTTAGCAGCATCGGCCATAGATTCTTCTTTGTCTCCGTCTTTATCAAGGTCTAAGAAGTCAGGCTTCTTGTTCTCTTCCAAGATACCAAATTTTTTAAGCAATTGCTTGTTTAATTCGTTGTTTTTCCATTCTTTAAGTGACATTTTGTCTTTCTCCTTATATTTGACGGTGTCTTCGTATTCTCTCATAGTGGCATTCCCATCAAGCATCGCTTCATGTTCTACCTCTTTTAAGCTATCATTCTCTAAGTAGTAACCAGGACCACTATATCCATCAGTATCCAATCTGTCTTCCATATTTTGTCTGTGATGGATTAATTCATGAGCAATCGAGCGCAAAACATCTTTTGGA
>Ga0222716_10001043_pt1 | contig 23342 bp, 24 predicted proteins | sample C33_13DmetaG_FD_165044 | JGI IMG/M metagenome (GOLD analysis project Ga0222716, IMG submission 165044) | Estuarine water microbial communities from San Francisco Bay, California, United States - C33_13D | ecosystem: Environmental > Aquatic > Marine > Unclassified | place: USA: California... | reverse complement strand
CTAAAATAGATATTAGAGGTTATTATTTTTGACCAATTTTTTGAGTCAGGTAAGGCTTGTAACTTATTGATTAATTTATCTAGATTTGGGTAGCTTTCGTCAGAGCGAACCTTTATTGATAGGTTCGTTTTTGCTTTCATGAGCGCATTATATGTTGTGTAATTTTGGAATATCCACGGGGCCTGAGATCCTGGTTTCGATGGGTATCTTTTTACGTCAGAGTATTTATTTACCACAATGTTAATTGAGTCTTTGTATTTATCTAACTTGGAAAGATCATCATTATCCCAGCAAGAGACTATAACATCTCCGTATTTTAAATATTGCGGTATTGTATTTATTGATCTATTGTTTAGCGGGCCTTGAATTATGATTGATAATGATTTTTCTAATTTTTCAAAGCGGCGTAATAAATTTTTCCAAAATCGCAACATAATTTTATCGTTTTTGCGCATGAATTTTTTAGGAGTTCTCATAATTTTAAATTAAGAAATCAGAGCATAAGCCGAAACATATGGGTCCACTATAAGTTCTTGCGTCATCAATAACTAGGACGCTTCTATTGCACACAAATTTGCCTGGATAGGTCCAAATGATTTTTTTTGAGGTTAGCGTAAAGTCATCATTTTGATGCCAGAAAAAATTAAGTGTTTTAAAATTAGTTAAGATTTCTAAGGCTTCAAGGTTTTTGCAATGTATCCAGAGTTTGCGAAAATTTTCAGTAAGAAATTTGATTGAGCATTCATACTGGGGTTCGTCATGACCGAGGTATAATTTATCTTTTGCCCACAAGTCAATCTCTACGTCAAAACCCGAATCTATTGCATTTAAGATGTACTCTGGATTGTTTTCTTCTTCCTCTCTCCTTCCAGAGATGTTGCCTCTATGAGATATTAGTATCATTGACTAAATATTTATCTCCTACAACAGAAGGAGTTTTTATGACACAAGTTATCGTTCCGTCCTCTAGTGGTATGAAGTCTGTACTCTCTCCTTTTTCCATCAGTATAATGTCATTTTCTCTATATATAACTCCATTCATTCTTGCACTACCTTTAACTATAACCGATAGCTCGTCCGCCTTTTTATGCATATGTTTCTCTTGGTATTCACCTTTCTTGTAATGTTTGACCGAAACTTCAAATTCACTTGTTTTAATGATGGTTGGATCGAAGTCTCCAGCAACCCATCCTCCTATAAAGTTCTGTAGGTTAAAGGTTTTCAAGGTATTTATTCGTTTGGGTTTGGCACATTTACCCACATGTCTGGGTCAGCATCCTCTTTGTCTTGGTATTCCAGGAAGTAGTCTAAATCTTCAGGGGTTCCTAATCCCCACATTTTTGGTATATCAAAAATTTTAATTTTTTTGTCGTCTTGAACGGCTTCATTATATACTGGGCAGACGTAGAATTCATTATTCACTCTTATGTTTTTCTTGATCATTTGCTCTGCGTATTTTACATAATCTGAGCCTTTTGTCCAATAGTAAATGCCAACCGTAGCTTTATCGCTGATTGGTTTTTTCTCTTGAACCTCTGATACAAAGCCACTTTCGTTTAGTTTGGCGTAACTCCATTTTGGGTGCGTGGAATAAAATGTCAGGATTCCTCCATCGATATTATCTCCTATCATCGAGTACATGAATTCATTACTATCCCATTCAACGAATTGATCCGAGTTTGCTATTAATAAGGGTTCTTCGTTATTTATTAATTCCTTAGCTAGTAAGGTTGTGCAGGCTGCGCCTTCAGTCAGTTCGTCAACGATAACAATTTCGCAGCCAGGAGATATAATCTCAAGGGTCTCTTTTAAGCTGTATGATTCGTAGTGCTCTTTTTGTACAATAAATATATGCCTTGCGTCGATATTTATGTTGTCTACGACCGTTTGTATCATTGGTTTGCCTCTTACCTCTATAAGAGGCTTTGGGAAAGTATAGCCTGCCTGTTGAAATCGAGATCCTGCTCCCGCCATTGGAATTAAAATGTTCATTTTACCGCCTTGCCATTTAGGGTTAATTTTTGAGTTTGTATTTGCTTTATCTATAATATATTCTATTTTTGATAATTCGAGATCATTCGCATTCATTACTCCACATAAGTGAGCTCCAGATAGTAATGCAGCTTTTCTTCCTATATGAGAATCTTCAACAATAACACATTCTTTCGGAGCCAAACCTAGGTTGATCATAGCCTTTAAGTACATTTCAGGATTAGGCTTTGGGTGTTTTACATCTTCGTTCGTTACATAAAACTCTATGTATTCAATAAGCCCCTTCCTTAACAAAATCATTTTTGTGGTTTCTCGTATCGAGTTAGAACAAACACACATCTTTAAGCCTGTTTCTTTTAGGGTTCTTAATATAGAAATTACTTTTTCATCTGGAGATATTTTTTCGTTTATGAAATCTACGGTAGCTTTTTGCTTGTTTCTCCAAACTTGATCGTGAAGATTCTTTGGTAGTCCTTTGAGTTCTGTTAATTTCTTTAACTTCTTGCTTGTTGGCAGTCCATCGTAAGTTGATAAATGCTCCTCTCTATCTATAACATATTTCTCATCTATAGACCTCAAGGACTCATTTAGGCAATGGTAATGCAGTTCCCTTGAGTTTACTAGAACTCCATCTAAGTCAAATAATACTGCTTTGATCATTTTATATTACATAACCCTTGGATTTTAAATCAGCTATATCCTTTTCGAAATAAGGGTATGTGATGTAATTATCACAAAGAGTTCTTGATGGAACAGAATTTACTCTTTCTTGCGTCCATGGATATGGATCAAATCCGAATTTTTTGATTAGAAGATTTAATGAAATTGAGTCATTAAAATGATCCGCAGGGTTCCATGAGATTGCATCTATTTTTCTAACATCTGGATCAACCAAATAAGCTCTAGATTCATCTGGGTTATCTAGGAATATTGAGTTTATTACTCTATGATGCTGTGTATCTTGAATGGATGAACCCTTTCTGTTATGCATTACGCACCTCCAGAAGTAATCTGCAGCCTGCCTGAATAAACTACAGAACCTTTCATCCCATAACCCAGTCTTTATGATTGATTCTGGTAAATAAGAGTGAAACTGATCCCCGTGGCCATTCTGTATAAATGAATATTGATTATGTAGGCGAACACATTTTGATGCCCAGTCGGGCTTAAAAATAGAATCGTCTTGACTGCAAACAAGAATGTCACATTCGGGATTTTTTAGCGATTTAAATCCATGGATGATTGCTTGATTCCAATTTCTTGATAGATGACCGCATGACCAATCTGGTCTTAGGTCGTTGTTTAGTACTTTTATTTTATTTTTGTATTTTTCGGGAAATACTAGTTTACTATGATTGTTTATTAAATATACCTCATAGTCAAAATCATTAATATCACTATCAAATAGAGAGGTGAGTGTTAGCGGCAACCTCTTTTCGCCTAAGTAGGTTACTATGAAAATTTTTATTTTTACGCTAGCCATTCCTTAATTCGTTTATTTGAAAATCGCTGGGCAAGTTATTGTTCTTGATGTGCCACCAATCCACAGGGAATCCAAAATCTCTGTATTCCTCGGGTATTCCTGGGTGGTTATCATTGCAGGATTCAAAAAAGAAGTTATCAGGCTTTTGCTTGATCTGTCTCCAGATATTAAACATTAGAGTGTTTACTGCTGAGACTACGCCTATATGTTCGTAGTCGTGCCCGCCTATTAGACCTCCTTCTTTTAGCTTGGGATAAATGATTCGTATTTCATTCAGTAGATGGTTAAATTCATGGCTAGAGTCTAGATATACGAAATCTAGTTCATCTTCGATTTCATTAAGCTTGTCTATTGAATTGCCTTTTAGAAAAATGATGTTGTCATTTTTTATTAATGAAGTTCCCGGTTCCCTAGGGGGATCATTTACATCAATTAGGTAGAGCTTTTTGATGTCTAGGTTGTTGTAAATATTTAATGAATTTATGCAGCTCCCTATACCAGATTCAACTCCAACTAAGCCCTTTTTATCCTTAAGTGTGTTTAGTGAGGGTCTTAAATTTTTTAAGGTCTCATTTCTTTCCCAACATTTGCTTGCTTTATATTTATCGAGGTCAAACCAGAGCCTCATTAATTCCTCGCTGCCATACCTTTTATTCATGATATATGATTATTAAAATAAAAGCATTAATTTCCACAAATATATTTATTGAATAAAATTTTGTCGCAATTCTCGATATCAACATATTGATCCCAGAATGAAATCGACATCCTTTTCATTGCCTCATATTCTTTGTCTGTTTTATTTAATAAGGAAATATGGTCTATGTTTTTTGTTATTACGAATGAACTCCAGTCTACTTCGTCAGAGAACGGGTAGTCAATCATTCCAGAAATAATGGGCACGGTTCCTGACATCATAGATTGGTAAGCCCTAAAGGAACTACTTCCCGCCCCTCTTGGGGCGAAGGCGTATTTAGATCGGGCGAGTCTCTTGCAGAAATTTTTATTTAAGGCTATTCGGTCTTCTTCGTTTTGTATGCTCCAAATTGGCTTGGTTATTTCTTTGTCAAATTTAGGGAGAACCTTGTTGTATATCAAGTCCCTACTTGCGTAGCCAGTCTGCCCAAAAAAGCAAAAGTTATTTATTTTTTTTGTATTCCTGCATTCAGTGATAAAGTTCCTGTCTCGAGTCATTTTATATTCAAAATGCCTCATGGTTAGTGGTATTGATATTATTTTATATTTTAAGTTATCCTCTTTAGGCAGGAGAGGTTGGCATATGAATTTGTGGCAAATTTTATCGGAATAAGCAAACCTTGGTGTGTCATGCATCGCTAGGCAAAAGCATTTCTCTCCGTATTTTTTATAATCTTGGCTTTCAGATATGGACGCAAATTCTTGATTGCAGTTTAGATAATGGAGGTGAATTAATATTGCATCTGCAATTTTATGATTGTCTGTATATTCGATTTTATCTAAGTTGCTGGAAAATGGTCTTCCTAGTATTTTGTCGAATAATGTTTCTTTGTTTCCGTTGATTACAGATACTTTCATCTCAAAAAGAATAATTATATAGCTCAACATCCTTAGCAAAATATTTTGCTACAGAGTTTTTTGTAAAATCATTATAGTATTCTCGGTAGTCTTTTTTCTCTCGCTCGCGAGATCTAGATTTTCTGGATGAGTTGATTTTTAATCCAGTAGCTTCCTCTAGTTTTTTTAATCCATTTTCCCTGTCTTCGAATTTTATAATTAAATCCATTTCTTCATCGGCATAATCGGAGCATTGAATGCCGTGCTCCCATGGCGCTGGTCTGTAATATTTCAGAAAGAACTCTAATGACTTGTTTCCTCTTATGCCATAAGCTTGGTGAAACACTTGGTGATACATTGAGATTACCCTATCCCAGGGGTTTCTTACAATAGTAAACTTAAAATAATCATTCCACCGCTCTTTCATGGTGGATCTAATTTGACTCGCCCTTAAGTGCTTCTGTGTGTCGGGTACAAGTTTGTCGCTTAGTATTTCGTTTTCTATGGATGTGCCGCTAGTTCTGGGAGCGTGAACGAAAATTATTTTCTTGTCATGTAAAATCATTTTGTAATCTTTGTCTGAAGTTTTGTTCGTCGTGGCCAGCAAAGAAGTCGTTTTTTTGATCAAGTTGATCGCGATTATTTGTGTTGTCATTATGAGACCAATGCTTGTGCCGAATTATAGTTTTATTGATGTATTGACATTTATTTAGCCTTTGTGAGACTTTTGTAAATTCATCGTCGCAATACAGAGTTATATAGGATGGGTGGTAGATGTATCCGAATCTGTCGTAATATTTCTTTCCTAATATGCACAAGGTATTTAATTTGTCGCCCTGATAACCGTCGTTATACCAAAGTACTCCGTCCGTATCTGGGAAGTATTTTTTCATATCATTGATAATGATTGAGTCATAACCCTCGATTTCTGGGTGCATATCATCACTTGCAAGCAAGCATATGTCAAAATCCTGATTCTCGACTCCTGAGTTTATAGCGCATATCTTTGTAGTAAAATTACTTTTCATTGAACCTTTAATCATTCTATTTTCATTAAAGACAATGCTTGTGTTCTTGAAAGATTTAAGCTTTGATATAATTTCTGAATTATTCATGGTTGCGTCATCATTGTCGCAACTTATTATGTAGTGAGTATTTTCGTGAGTGGAGAGGTTTTGGTATTCTTCAAGTATATCGAATGCCTTTTGTGATCTAGATCGTGTTGGGAGATTAATTAAAAGTTTCATTATTTTAAGTTGTTTAAAAAATTATTTAATATTTCATTTTGTTCTTCATTGTCTATTAAGGATCTTATTTTTTGGGCGCAAGCAGATTGACATTCCCTCCTAAAATCATCTTCTTGATGTAGGAAATTGATTTGAGAAATATAGTCGTTTATGTCCCTGAATGTAAATCCAGTAACGCCTAGCTCTAGCCATTGTAAGTAGCTTTTGTTTACCGTAAGGGGTTCCCAGAAAAAAACTGGCCTGCCTCTAGCCATGCTTTCTATAATAGCGAAACCATATCCTTCTAGCCTCTTTATGTGAAGTGAGCAAAAACTTTCATTCATTATGTCTGCAGTTTCTTGCTTGGTATTTTTTTCACATAATACGTAGTTAAACTGAGTGTTGTGTTTTATGTGTTGGTAGATTTTGAAGTCATCTGGAAAATTCTTTTCGTATTCACAGATATATGTGCCTATAGAGTTGGAGTCGCTTATTTTGTCGAATGAAAACATTTCGTAATCTATCCATGGTCTGTAATGAATGTAGTTCTTTTTATGCCTCCTGCATAAATCGGAAGCTAACTGGTCTGCTGGCATGTAGTTTTCTATAATATCCCATGGGTAGGCTGTTTCCCAGTAGTCGTTTCCGCTGTAAAATACTAATTTAGCTCCCCAATTTTTAGCCTCTTCCCAAATATGATTGATTACCTCAAATTGATTTTCGAAAGCTGTAACGAAAATCACTTCTGGTTTCAAGTCAAAAAGCTCTTCATTATTTACGAACTTAGTGGAGTTTGGTAAGCCATGTTTTTCTATGGATGACTTGTCGTGGTTATTATTCCAAGCCCAGTTCTGTGGAGGCAAATGGGATATCTTGTAGTCCTTGGATGGTAGTACTAGATTGTGTCTGAGTTTTCCAATCGCTTGCGCGAAATTCTTGGTTAGTGTTATATGTATATCTGGGAAGAAAATATTCATGATAATTGAACGGAATGGTGCCCTTTGTTTCTCCATTTGTTTCCATCTTTACAGAGGACTGTGTTTAGGTTGCCAAAAGAGTTTGTTCCTGTTAGTTTTTTGTACCTGCAGTTTTTTAAGTTGAGGCATATTGTTAAAACTGATTCTGGTACTTTAATCATATACTCGGGGTAGCCCTCGTTCCAGAGTAGATTTACAGCATGAACATAGTTGTCCAGGCATGTCATATATTTTTTCATTGCTTCGGGGTACCCAATTGCTATTTGATCATTTATTTGATTTGGTAGCGAAGCCTTGTCATAGACGAAACTGAATGAGAATTCTTTCTTAAGTTCTTCTTCGTGGTTATAGATATTTTCACTTTCAAAATATGGTAATCTAATTATTTTATTTTTTATGCAATCTTTTATCTCGTGAATCTTGATTTGTTCTAAAACTTGGATGTCTGGCCTAATTCTAATTATTGCGTCGTATTTCTTCTTATTTTTTTGAGTGCAAATTTTATATACAGATTTCATGCCTATCAACATTGGTAGTAAACCGGGGCTTGGTTCTATATTAAAATTAAATATATCAAAAAAACTAGTTTCTTCTTGATCTAGAACTGTCCATCCTTTTGGTTTGTAAAACATGCCAAAGTCATCGTAGTCTTCATTCATCCATGTAGAGAAGAAAATGTCGGGCTTGAGCGGATTGATGATATTTTCAATTATTGAATCTCTTGATTCCTTCCAATCTCCTAATTTGCCGCTAAAACATAATGCTATGTTCATGATGTTATGTATTCAGTTATATCCCTTTGGGCTACAAGTTGCTCTATGTTGTCGAGCAAAAACGGGTATAACTTGTAAGCTGGATTTTTTAGGGTATTCTTTATTATTTGGCCTGCGCTCTTTACGTCATAATGTAATGGGAATACAAACTTTTCGTTGTATAGCCACCTTATTAAATACGAGTATTGAACCTTGCCGTACTGGTTGCAGTATTTCGAAAAAGTAAATGTGGGCTTTCCAAAGTGATATGGTATATACCTAATGCCCGAGTCTACTCCAAACATAGCTATGCAGTTTTGAGATAGTTCGAAAATTTCATCAATGGACGCCTGTTTTAATATTATATTCTCACTATCCTGACCTAGATCTTGATATGCGTTTATTGAGTTTTGGTCGCAAAGCACTACAACTTTAAATTCTCTACTTATACTGGATAGTAGTTTTTTAATATACCAATCTTCCATGTTTGAGTCTGCATCATCTCTAGCGTAAAGGTGCGCAAGGATGAACTTTTCATCGCTTGAGGACTCTTTGAATTGTATTTCTGGCTTTGGGAAGAAATAAAAATACTTCAGCCAATTGTAATCATGGTTTAGCCACTCAAGGGAGTCAATATGTAAATCGTAAAATTTGTCATACTTTTCTGTCATTTCATGAAAAATCTCATCTGGTACATTTTTTATATTCCCTGGATGTTCTTCGTCTGGGAAGTTTGAGCTTTTTATTTTGAAGTTTTTGAACTTCTTGTTTGGTATGACGAATGTATTTTCAAAATGAGATGGCCACATTTTATTAAGGACGTCCGACTGGCTGGGGTTTCCTTCTGTGTCTGAAAACAAATCAATTCTGCAACCTTTATATTTTTCCTTGATCGCTGGTATGAATCTATTTGCAGCGAAATGATCTCCTAATCCGCCCTCAATTCTGACTGATATTCTCATGGACTTTTCCTCTAATTTTGATAAGTTTGGAATTTGTTATAAAGGTTAATAGTTGAGTTGATGTCTTGTTGCAGGTTTTTTTTCTTTTTATGTGTTGGGCTTTTGATAGCCTGCCCAGACTTGAAGATATTTTTCCGTAAGACATGCCCCCTAGGTCATTGCCGATTTTCTCATTGGAAAAGAAAAAGGGTTTTCCGTGAGATCCTTTCGTTAGTAGGTAGTTGTATACAACTAGGTCATTACCTATGAGTTTACCTGATATAACATCTTCTTGTATCTCCATCGGTACCTGTATGAATTTTCTCATGAGCTTAATCATAACAGTGCAGGATGCAAAAGTCAATAAGGAACTTTAAAAACTCATTCAGGATTCAAAAAAATGTACGACGCACATACAAAAAATTGGATGTTGTTATTAATATAGGTTTACTTTTATACTTATTTTTTTATATATATAATAATAAGAGTTGACAAAATATAAGAAAGATGATAAGATCTAGGAATGTTTATTTTAGACTTAACTAAAAATAGTGGATACATAGTAAAGTGTGCCGACTGGAGCGTAGTAGTCCAGGCTGATTCTGCAGAGGAAGCTTGTACCATGTCGCTTGTAAGCATGCTTGAGTCCTATGATAAGTCATTAAAGTTATCATCGGTGATGATAACTCAAAAGATTAACGAGTTAGAGTATTTGCCTGATGATTTCGCAGATGAAGATTACTATGTTGAATATCATTCCGTTTCAATGATGCTCGCAAATGCAGGCCTCCACGAATTATCCAGCAATGTAAAACATATTTTTGGGGCATAAATAATGAAAATTATAGGAATATCAGGACTAGCTCGATGTGGCAAAGATTCTTTCTTCGGCGTCTCGAGTAAAATTTTAAAAGAATCATCTCAGAAATCATGTAGATTTGCTTTTGCGGATGAACTAAAGTTAGAGTGTAATAATTTTTTAAAAACAAATACAGGAATTTCGGCATTTACAGAAGACCCTAAAGAGAAGGAGCTAATAAGACCATTTCTTGTTTGTTACGGCACGCACATAAGGAGAAAGATAAACAAAAACTGCTGGATATCTAAAGTCGAAAATAAACTTAACGACCAAAAATACAAAGATTATATCGTATTCATCACGGACGTAAGGTATGACAACGAAATAGAATGGATTCACTCAAAGAAAGGGCACAGTATCCATATAGAGAGAGTTGGCAATAAAGCCCCCAACGAAGAGGAGTTAGCTAATGACCCCATATTAAAAAGTAAATCCATGATTAATTTAAGGTGGCAAAACTTTGACAACCTTGAATCAGGCGACATTACATCAACCGTAGAAAAAACACTTAAAGAAATTTTATGAAAGAGCTCACAGATCAAGATCTAATAAACAATATACAATCGAACAGCGAGGCATCTGAAAGTTTATCAGAATTAACCGAAAGGCATAGCGGAATTTATCTTGATATGGTAAATGCTTTTTCGTCTAGCGATAGCCCCTTTATAGATAAAAATGAATTGATCAACGATAAGCAATACAGGATATATAAAGCCGCAATAAAGTTCGATGAATCCAGAGGGGCTAAATTTAGCACATACCTAGGAAATGAAACAAAGTGGATGTGCTTGAATATATATAATAGAAATAAAAGAAGGCCATCATTAGCTGTCGATTTTATTGACAGCATTAAGACAGAAACCCACGGACAAAACAATATAGATGACTTTATCGAGAAAGATTTATTTAACAAAGTCTTAAAAATAATTTCCTCGCATCCAGACAAAAGAGTTGAAAAAATATTCAACATGAGATATATTGTTGGTTCAAAAAATAAGGTTATGCCGTGGAAAAAAATAGGAAACAAATTAAAATTAAGCATACAAGGATGCATAAACATACATAACTCTGCAGTAAAATATGTAAACGAAGAACTACAAGGAAATCAAACAAAATGAACAAATTAATAATATTAGGAAATTTAACGAACGACCCAAACATCAAAGAAGTCTCGTCTGGCAAAAAAGTTTGTGCATTTAGTGTTGCAATCAACAACAAGCTAGACAAAAGCGTAACATATATTGACATAGAAACCTGGAATAAAACCGCAGACAATTGCTCGAGATTCCTATCTAAGGGCAGAAAAGTCCTGATAGAAGGAAGAATTAAACTAAACACATGGACCTCAAAAGCTGGAGAAAAAAGAAGCAAGATTTATTGTGTTGCAGACCTAGTTACCTTCCTAGATAAGTCCGAGGAAACCAGTGGAGGTGAAGCACAAAGCCAAACTCAACAGGAAGACGATGAGTTCGCAGATATTCCATTTTAATGAAAAAAATAATATACAAAGGACCAATAAATTCTCTTTCCTTCGGGAATGTATCATTCAACCTAATAAAAGCAATGTTCAGGAAGAATATGGATGTCGCTTTATTCCCAACAGGAAATCCAGATGTATCTGCTTACGATCTAAAGAATAATGAATTTAAAAACTGGATGGAAGAATCTATAAATTCAAGGTATAAAAAACTTGATAAGGATCTAACAACCCTTCAAATGTGGCATTTAAATGGAGCGGAAAATAGAATATCCTCAAAGCAAACATTGTATACATTTTACGAACTAGATCAACCCACTGAAAGCGAAAGGAATATCGCCAATATGCAAGACGATATGGTTTTTAGTAGCTCATACGCATCAAAAGCTTTTGGAGGTAAATCTAGATATGTTCCCCTCGGTTTCGACGAAGATTTCTTTGAAACAGAAAAGCCTTATATGACAGATAAAATACATTTTGGCATAATGGGCAAACTTGAAAAAAGAAAGCATACTGAAAAAATTATAAAATGCTGGATCAAGAAATACGGAAACAATTATAAGTACCAACTAACCTGTTGCATAACAAACCCCTTTTATAAAAAAGAGCAAATGGAAGCGGCTATCTCCCAAATGCTTGAAGGAAAAAGATATGGAAACGTAAACTTCTTACCATTTCTCCCGAAAAACGCACAGGTAAATGATTATATTAATTCGATAGATATCGATCTAGGCGGAATGAGTGGCGCAGAAGGATGGAATCTTCCATCATTCAATGCCTCATGTTTAGGAAAGTGGAGTATAGTTCTGAACTCGACCAGTCATAAAGACTGGGCGACTAAAGATAATTGCATACTAATTGAGCCAGACGGCAAGCAGCCGGTATACGACAATGTATTCTTCAAGGAAGGCGCTGACTTCAACCAGGGCAATATTTATACATTTGATGATGATGAGTTTATTTCGGCAATGGAAAAGGCAGAAACCAAGTGTAAGGTTAAAAACACTGAAGGAGAAAAACTTAAAGATAAGTTCTCTTACGATAAAACACTAGAAAAACTACTATAATAATGCCCTTATATACATACGAACACCCTGAAACTGGAGAAACAAAAGATATTCTTCAGGGCATGAATGAAGATCATGTATACATAGACTCAGAAGGACTAAAGTGGAACAGGGTATTCATTTCTCCGAATGCCAGCATAGATGCAAACATAGACCCATTTAGTAATAAACAGTTTTTAGAAAAAACAGGCTCCACAAAAGGAACTTATGGAGAACTAATGGACAGAAGCAAAGAAATGAGCGAAAAAAGAAAAAACAAGCTAGGATTTGATCCAGTACAAAAAAAATATTTTCAAGAATACAGTAAAAAGAGAAATGGTATTAAACACCACTTAGACAGAGACTAGGTTTTCTGTGTAATATCTTCTGCGATGTCACACCCAGAAGACTACAAAAATAATCCGTTATATACGGATATAACGAAATTAGACCACCTATCTCCGCAGCCTAATTTTTCATACAAATGGAATAGCTTATCAGGCAGGTGGGAACCTCTTAATTTTTCAGAAATCCAAGATACTTTATCTGGAATATCTGATGCAGTTCGCGACCTCACTGGCGTATTGCAGGATATTCACATTGGTGTTGACCTGGATCACGACACAGAAACTCACAGGTTATTATCTGGAATATCTGGTATACTTGAAGATATTCATACTGGCGTCGATATAGATCACGACACAGAAACTCATAGATTGCTATCTGGGATATCTGGAGGCCTAAAAGACATAGAGGGGAGCGTCGGAATAACCGGAGAGCTTACTCTCGACCCAGATAGCGCCCAGCAGTTTAAATTAAGAACTAAAACTGTCACACAGAAGATTGAAGAAGACTTTATACTACTTGAAAATATACCTGATGACATAAGATACGGAATCAGTTCTGGAGTAACTTACGGACAAGACCGATCCTTAATGTCAGATATATACGGAACATATTATAGCAGCGCAAGACAATTTGACAACAACCCTGAAACTGGCCACCCAGAATACTTCCTGATGTCAGAAGAAACGAGCAACAATAGAGATCAAGACCATAAATACGTTTTTCACACCGACACTAGATTTGGCTTAAGGCAAGAAAATAGCGGAGCAAGCTTAATAAATTCCTATGAACTAGAAGACTATAACAAACTCTACGAAAGAGGCTTAGTAGATCACGTTACATTATTCAATAGATCTCCATATCCATTACAATTTCATACTGCAGATAGAAGATTTTTAAATTCTGAACCCGTATCTCCGGAAACCGACGACATCCTATATTTAGACCCAGATTTCGCAGTCAAAATTAACAACGATGAAGCTGGAAGAATTTTCATAAAAAGGCCGCACACTATATCGGGGTACACCCTAACTTATTCAATAACATATAAAGTAACCGGAGGTCTGCTCATCTAATGCATTTCTTTCAAACAAACTACCCAATTAAAAAAGTTGGGAACAATGAATACATTATAGGCGACAACCACCTAGACCCCCTTGTATTAATAAAGGATAAGGAGCTTATCGTAGATACAATAACCGCAAAAAATATAAGTGGTTTTTCTGGCGGATCGAATCAAGATTTAATTACTGGATCATCTGGCCACTTTGAATCGCTTAATGTAACAGGATCTTTAATAGTCAACGGGGTAGATATATATCCCGCAATCTCAGGGCTACTAGCTAAAGACGAAATTCATGACGCTCAAATATCAGGACTACAAGAAAGAATTGATGATCTTACATTTACAGTAGGCGAGCTAGAGGCGGACGGGCAAACCTATTCTTTCTTTACGGATTTAAATTCTGGAGATTTCACCTATGAAATAACATTCCCATCGTCTTTTGATTCTATACCTAAAATCAATTCAACATTAGAAGTTACAGGTGAAGGAAGGATAGTCGACTATATAGTATCAGGAATAAATACAGGTTCCTACTTTGTAGTATTCCCAGAAAGGCTACCCAATGATAATTACAGAATACATACCCTTTTCGACTCAAATGGGCAATACGCAGGAGAAGAAGCCTTTGAATTAGATAGTGACGGCGATCTAGTTCCTAGCAATTCTCCACTAATTTCGGACACAATGTGGATTTTAAGAAATCAAACAGATCTAGAATTAAGGAATAATTTCTGGAGATACAATACAGGCCCAGAAGCTTTTACGGATGAAATATCCTTTTAATAATCAATAGTGTAATAAAATAGATGGCCACAAGAAATCTAGTTCCAAGAAACAGCGGTGAAGGCGGAGTAGGTAAAATACAAAAAGCCTGGGCAACCGGCGTTTTTGATAATTTGTATTTTGGCGGACTACTTGTTTCAATGGACCAAAATGTAAGAACCACAGATGATGTGGAATTTGCTAGTGGTAACTTCACTAATGGCCTAACCATTAATGGGGTGGACATTACAGGTCTGGGCGGCGGAAGCACTATAGAGCAAACATTATCGGGATCTGCAGAATTTTTATTCTTTTCAGATGTTTCTGATAATAACGGAATTACTGAAAAAACCTTCTATCAAACTCCGAACACTGACTTGTACCTATCAGGTGTCACGGTAGCTTCGGCGGCAGACCTAAGGGTCGAACTTCAGTGGGATGGACCAAATGATGATTATATGGGAGAAGCTTACATTAATGACCAAAAAATACCACTTCAAAACATACAGGAACTCGGCTCCCACACAAGAAGATTCCTTGGCTACATAGATAACTTTAACGCAGTAGGCTTAAATGCCATAACCGGCAGAGCAAATAACAGAACAATCACATTGCCCCTAAATGAATTAGGGGCAGGGCCTGAGGCAACCAATATATTCATAGATTCAATAGAAAATGCAACAGCCAAGCCTGGGGAACTACTAGGGTCAACCCATCTAAAACAAGGAGACCAAATAAATGTCTACGCAGACTTTAATACAAATGATGTATCCTTAATTAAAGTTCTAAACTCGGGAATAGCAGAAGAAGTAGGGTTCACAAATTACTCCCTATCAAATATTAGCGGCATTTATAGAGCAACCATACCAATCACGGTTTCTTCAAATAATGGGGCGCAGGGCGTAGCGATTCAAGCGATAAACAGCTTTGGATCAACGGGGCAAGCTATAAGATCAGATTCATTTACCCACGGAAGTGGCACAAGAGATTTAGACCAAACGTATCCTATTATATCTGCCGCAGATCCCACCAACTACAACGGGAGATCTGACGGATTAAGAGAGGGAGAATCAATCGAATTATCCAATTCAATTAGCAACTGGAATAGTGGAATTGATTTTATCCAATATACAGAACTAGATAATCTTATCTCAATAAACAATAAAAATCTTTTTGAAACAAGCAAAACAGTATCATATGTTAGTGGCATATATAATAACTCAGACAATTTAAGAATATATACCTATAGAACAGGAAACGGGGCAACCGACACAGAGAACGTAAAAATTAAAATAGCTAATGGCCCAGTCATAACTGGGGCAACTGTCAATCAAACTGCCATTTCAGCAACATCCCCCAATATTGTAGGAACAGGAGAGTTGAAGGCTGGAGATACGGTTGAATCAGAAGTCTATATCGACGGAAATGGGGTATCAATAAATGATATATCTATATCTGTATTAAACAACGGACTTTCTGACGGCTCCCAAACATCATACGCTTCTTCCTATACCAAAACAACGCTAAGTGATGGTAGCTTTAAATTCACAGTGCCGATTAATGTCTTCGGCACACTTGGGAATGGCTCTAGGGACGGCAATCAATCTGCAGACTTTAAGGCTAGAAACAACTTTGGCACTATTAGTGACACCTTTACATCTACAAATTCTGCACAAATAAACAATGCAAGCATACCATCAATTCAGATTTCATCAGTAACATACCCTGCTTCTCAACAAGCAATAAAGTCAACAGAATCTGCTACAGTATCAAACACAGTTTCAAATTTTGATACAATCCTATATTCTTCACCAAACTCCGAGCTTACAATTTCAAATTCAACAACATTTGAAGCAAATAAAAATGCAGACTATCTAAATGGTGGATATAATATTGATGGTGACGGCGGAGTTAATAATTTCAAAATATCTGCAACAAAAACATCAAATGGGGCTACAATCGAATCGTATAAAATTGTAAACATAGCTAACTCGCCACTTATATTATCTATTACAAATTTATCCTCAACACTAAGTAGCTCCCCAGCAGGCATTTCTGATCAATTTAATTTAGTAAGCTCACAATTAATGCTGAATAACCCAACGCTAGGAACCGACCCAAGTCAAACAAATGCGTCCTCATTAACGCAAGACAGTTCTGGCGCAGGGAAAAACAGTAACTCTTATACTATAACAGCCTCAGACTCAGACACAAAAGGTACATTTAATTGGCAAGTTTCTTCAACAAACCTAGCAAACATATCCACAACATCAATTTCCACAAACTCAACCTATACACTGGCAGGCTTTACAGAAAGAACGATCACTGCTCCGCCATCAAGCCTAGGTGCAGGGCTTGCGCCTATAGGTACTACCGTAACAAATGTAAGTAATCTAAATGTTGAAAACGTATCCGAGGGCGGTACAGCGCCAAACGGAGGTACAATCTATACATACCAGTCCTATGTGGACGGAACACAACTCAATAACACATATGATGTAAACAATAAGTTTACAGTTTGCAACTCCCTAGGCGCAGCTGACTCTGATGGGGATTTTATTTTCAATTTAGACAAACTTAATCGATCAGCAAACACCTCAGCATTAAATCCTGCTTCATTTATAATTTCCGAAAATTAATCGTGTAATTATAGGCAATGAATATACTATTGACCGCAAATTTCAAGAAAGGGGTATTTTCAAACGGGTTACAGCAAAACATAGTCTTCCTTGCTGAGCTTTTAAAAAACATAGGATTCACCCCCTTAATCGCAGTGAACCATAAGATAGAGGAGTGTATAGATCCGCCAACAGATATACTTATACTAGAACAGCATGAAATCCCAGAATATTGCGACAACCTGTATGCGGTACTGCAAACAGGCTGGGTTTTACCAAAGAAAAGTATAGACGCAATAAAAGATATTTGCCCCAAATGCAAAAACATATATGTTCATTATGGCAATAGATTATTAGCTGATGTGGAGCAGTCTAGCTGGGATCACACTCGCCCCCTAATTGATTATAGAGTTGACGAAAATTGGTTGTCGCCTCATTATGAATTTTCAATACCGTATCTCAAAACATACTACAAATCGGAAAAAGTTTTTGAAATTCCATATATATGGGATTCTAAATACATGGATATTCATGAAAAAATTTGGAATAAAGAAGGAAAAACATGCTTTTACTCAAAAGATAAAGAAAAAAACATAGGAATATTCGAACCAAATTTAAATGTAACCAAACACTGCTTGCCATCAATAATGATAATTGAGGAGCTATATTCCCAAAGTAAAGATTTATTTAATAAATGCAATGTTTATTGCTCGCAAAAATTAAGAGATAAGAATTATTTCAAAGCGTTAATGTGGCAATTAGAAATCCAAAAAGCAGGATTAATTAACTACTTATCTCGAACAACAATCAGCAAAGTATTCTCCGAAGACGTAAGCGTGTCTCTCTCAAATCAACTGCTTAACGGATTAAATTATACATACTTAGAGGCCCTATACTTCAATATTCCGCTAGTTCATAACTCTGAGTACATCAAAGGCGCTGGATATTATTACCCTGAATATGACACCAAAAAAGGTGCAGACGCCCTCAGGCTTGCGCTAACTTACCACGATCAAAATTTAGAAGAATACAAAAAACAATCGCAGATCATTTTAGATCGATACTCACCCAAAAACCCACTTGTTATAGAAAAATATAAAAAATTATTGTCATGAAAATAGGAATCACACTTGATATGTCCATTGCTTTTTGGGCAAACGGAATGCAACAAAATATAGTTTTTCTTTATGATTTATTTAAAAGAATAGGTCATGAATGTTATTACATTACCAAAGACATTCCAAAAAATAGAATGCACCTCAATCATCAGGGAATGTTATTGCAAGATCTCATTTCAGATAAAAGCGAAAATCTTGATATATTAATTATCGCAGGCTATGATATTCCACTTAAAACATATAAAAAACTTAAAGAACGAAACCCCAATTTAAAAATTATCATATCTCATTTTGGTCATAAATTATATATAGACACACATAATCTATTATTTGATGAAAGATATAAGAGTTACGACATACAATTAAATCCTAAAAATGTCAATCAATATGTTGACCAATTATGGATTCTACCACATCACGCTTCAGGAATCGAATACATAAAAACCTACTACGGAATAGATAATATCGTGATTACCCCCATGATTTGGGAACCGTCTTTCGTTCAGGATAAAATAAAAGATTTGAAGAAAAAAAATCTAAACCCTTTCTTTAAGGCTAACTACGCAAATAAGGTTTGTATTTTTGAACCAAACGTAAACCCTGTAAAAACATGTCTTGTTCCATTAATGATTTGCGAGAGACTCGAAACAGAAAGGCCAAATACATTAAGCGCAATTAACACCTTTTGCGCTGAAAAAATAAGATCCAGAAAATATTTTGAAAATTTTGCAAAAAGATTAAGTATTTTAAATAAAAAAGATTTCTGCTTTTTTAATAACAGATGGGGGTCCCTGGACGCATTAAGTAAATTTGGTAGTACTATAGTTAGTCACCAGAATGATTGTGAATTTAATTACGCTAATTTCGAGCAGCTCTACATAGGCCTACCGCTAATTCATAATTGCCCAAGCTTATGTGACGTAGGTTATTACTACAAGCAGCACGATATTAAAATGGGAGCAAATCAACTTTACAATGCTATACTCAATCACGAAAAAACCTTAAATGAATACACTGAGCAAGCTCGCTCCTGCCTAAAGCAATTTAGTCCATTCGAGGATAAAAATATAAATATATATTCTAAGTTAATAGATGACATTAAATAAAATAAGTAAAGCTTTTTTTATAAACCTCGATCGTCGAGAAGACAGATTAGAACATATAAACAAAAATCTACCATTTTCAGCGGAAAGGTTTCCAGCCATTGATGCAAAAAACCTAGAGTTGAACGACGAAATAGAAAAAATATTTGGTAAAAATCTAGAAAAATTCACAAAAGCAGAAATAGCGTGCTCCCTTAGTCATTACAGGCTATGGAAACGGTTAACATTAGATAAAGGCGCTGATAATTACTTAATACTAGAAGACGACGCGGTTTTTAAAAATGGATTCACCAACTTTTGGAATCAAGTTTTTAGCAGACATATACCCAAGAGCTACAACTTAATATACCTAGGTGGCTGCCAGCCATGGAATAAGCCTCACTATCATAAAGTTTTACAAAAGCATAACGATTATTTTTTTAATATCAAAAGAAATAACTTCTTCTCTAAGGACGATCATTTTTGGCATATGAACGCAAGCTCATATATATTAAGCAAACAAGCCGCCTCCATCTTATGTCAGTGGGTAGAGCAACAAGGAATGAATCAAGCCTTAGATAACTTCATGCAAAACTTTTTTAATAAAAATAAATTATTTGCCGCACCAAAAAGTATATACCACTTAAATCCGCTTATGAGCTATCAATTACATGAAGAAAACGATAATACAGAAATAGATAAAAATTCAGATTTAAGATATGCGCAAGAAAAGTTTGAGCCGGACAAAAATAAAAAATTATCGAACAATAAAAGTCTCACCGAATTATTAATACCTCTAAAAACTAATCTAATCAAAAAAAGAATTGGCGCAGAGGGAGATGGAGGCTACGTATTACTTCAAGAAATATTTAACGATTGCGATACAGTATATTCATATGGAATAGATGATTCAGAAGACTCAGATTCTTTCGATGTGGACTGCGCAGATCATAACAAAACTGTCTATATGTTTGATGGCACAATTGAGCGAGAGCAATCAAAAAATCCAAGACTTATATTCAAAAAAGAAAACTTGACTGCAGATAATTTACGCTCACATTTGTCGATAAACAATAACATAAATAAAAAGAATATGATTTTAAAAATGGATATCGAAGGCCACGAATATCCAGTAATTGAAAAAAATATAAAACTTATAAATGATTGCTTTTCCATGATGTGCATTGAGTTTCACGGATTAAATAATCCTAATTATTACAACTACAAAAACAAGAACCATGTATTAGAATTAATTTTAGAATATTATGACATCTTCCATATGCATGCAAATAATTGGGTGGAAAGAAAATTCGAAATCCCAAGCGTTATGGAAATTTCTTTCATCAGAAAGGGTACCTGCTCAAGCGAACCAGATTGTGCGTACCCCATAAAAGACCTGGATTCCCCGAACTGTGTCGACAGGAACGATTACACCTTAGATTGGTGGGTAAACAAAGAGATAGACTTTCCGTTTTTGCGAGAACTTAAAAGCAAAAAAATTACAAATAAAATCCACATATCATGGAAAGACGAAAACGTAATTACTTCTAATCAACCATTAATTCAAAAAGGTATCGCTAATTTATTAAAACTAAATACAGGCTGGGAGATGGAAATCTACAACGACGAAGATATCGATAAAATGTTGCGTGACTCAATTAGCCTAGAAGACTGGGATCTAATTAAAAATAAAAAAATTACCGAAAAAACAGACCTCTGGAGGCTTTTAAAAACCTACCAAGAAGGAGGGCTTTACATCGATATTGATAGATATATCGATACGCCCTTATCTGAAATAATAAACCCCAAAAGCAAAATAGTTTTACCTACATTTCAAGATATTGATTTCTCTCAAGATTTTATTTTAACTTGCCCAAAAAACCCTTTAATCGGCCGAGCGATTGCAAATAACTTAAAATATCGTAGAGAAGGTAAAAATTTATTCTTCTTGGCAGTATATTCCTACATGCATTCAGTTAGTCAAATATTAAGTGGTAAAACTGTAGAGAGAGGAACAAATAAAGAGTATTTCCAAAACATTCGTCGTAAAATTGATAATTGCGAACATATACAAACATACCGTGAGTCAGGCCCAGGCAATCACATTTTATTCAGAAACAAAAATTCTGATTTCTCGATGAAACAATTTGAAAAAGATAAAGCAGATTTTTATAACCACTATAGCGTCACCCACTGGAATGATGATACCAGAAAAAAACATGAATCAATTAATTTGCAATCAAGACAAGAATTAGATATCAAGGAATATTATAAAAAATTAGATCAAAGCTTTATTTTTGAAGGTGGAGAAAATTCTATAGAAAATAAAGTTCAGGCTACAAGATTAATTGAATTGTGCAATAAATATAATTGCAAGAATGTAATGGAAATAGGATTTAATGCAGGGCATTCCGCAGATCTTTTTTTAGGCATTAATAAAAATATAAAACTTACCAGCTTTGATATTGGAGTTCATAAGTACGTCGATTACGGCAAGAAGTTCATAGATAATAAATACCCCGACAGACATTCCTTAATATTAGGGGATAGCAAAAAAACAATACCAGACTTCTGCAAACATAATACTAACATTAAATTTGACCTGATTTTTATAGATGGAGACCATAGCGAAGTGGGCGCAATTTCCGATTTGCTCAATTGTAAAAAACTTTCACACAATGAAACAATAATAGTAATGGATGACACCCGCAATGAACAACCTATGGCATCTTGGAATATTAATGTAAATAAAGCTTGGCAAAAATGTATATCAGCAGGAATTGTCCATGAAATCGAATCGGAAGATTATAACCAAGAAGGTTATTGTGCTAGAGGGCAAAGCTGGGGAAGATATATATTAAAAGAAGAAAAAAATACTAATACTAATCTAGAAACAAAACAAAAAGAATTTATCAAACTTAAAGATCAGTGGCAAAATTTCAAAGATTACAATTTCTTAAAATACGTTTCCAATCAATTACCCGAAGCAGAAACTGCTGAAAATAAATTCAACATATATAATCCAAATCAAAAGATAGCTATAGTTAGTTTATACACGAAAGAAATAGCAGATTATGCAACGCACTCAGAAAACTCCATAAAAGAATATTGCGAAAAACAAGGTTATACATTTTATATTTACCGTGAAAAACTTGAAAAAAAATCTAACCCAAACTGGTCCAAGGCGCAAGCGCTACTAAATCATATTGATGACCACGAATACATAATATGGATGGATTCTGACACATTAATCTTTAACCCAAATAAAAAACTCGAGGAAATAATAAGCAAATCACCAAAAAAGTTTATTTTGGCCACGAAAGACATTGGCGGCAACTCTATGCTAAATAGCGGCGTGTTATTTTTTAAATCTCATAACTATACAAAAAATTTAATAAAAAGATGGCGCGACTTCAATGGAGACAAATCCTCGCTCTATTCAAGCGGAGGAGATCAAGAAGTTCTTTGTGAAATTTTAAAAAAATCAGATGAAGCAGGATTCAACAGGAAAATCTTTGAAATGAACGAATTTAACACGGATCCAAGATTAGTCAACAACGACACATTCATATTACATTTCATGGCCTACCCCCAAGAATTAAAAAAAATATTCATGGGCTACTGGAACAATTGACAGTTCCCATTTTTATTTTTAATCGGTATATAATTATTGTATGGCAAAAATATTCCGTACCGAAACATTAAATCTTGGCGGTAATCTCCGCCTTGAATCGAGTACTGCTGGCTCTTTTGAAATCAAAAGTGCAGATGGCAGTACAACACATATGTCTCGTGCCTCGATCGACTCGGACATCTCCAGCCTTCAAGCTGTTGACGTAACTAACGAGTCTGATCTTAGCGTTGACGTTTCCAGCCTTCAAGCTGGAATCACAGACGAAGCAAACACTCGTTCAACAAAAGACGCAAATCTTGACAGCGACATCTCCAGCCTTCAAGCTGTTGACGTAACTAACGAGTCTGATCTTAGCGTTGACGTTTCCAGCCTTCAAGCTGGAATCACAGACGAAGCAAACACTCGTTCAACAAAAGACGCAAATCTTGACA
>Ga0222716_10001042_pt1 | contig 23343 bp, 14 predicted proteins | sample C33_13DmetaG_FD_165044 | JGI IMG/M metagenome (GOLD analysis project Ga0222716, IMG submission 165044) | Estuarine water microbial communities from San Francisco Bay, California, United States - C33_13D | ecosystem: Environmental > Aquatic > Marine > Unclassified | place: USA: California... | reverse complement strand
GTAGAGAACTATGCACAATCAAATGGTGCAATGAATGGTAATACCGTGAACATTACCGTGAACGGTACTACATTGGAAAATGTTCCAGTATGGATTCAACCAGGACAAACACAAGGATCTGTAGGTCTTGCCATTGGTTTTGGGCGCGAATCTGTGGGTAAAGTAGGGAATGGAGTAGGTGTGAATGCAAATGCTCTTCTTGCCACGACTTCAACCTATGCTTCTGCTGAGATCATTGCTACAGAAGTAGAACACGGTTTCGCTTCAGTACAGCTTGCTCACACGATGATGGGCCGTAAGATTGTAAACGAAATCAATCTTCCTACCTTCTTACAAGGCAATGCAACAGAGTGGAACGAGAAACCAACTTTTGAAACACACAAAGGACCTCTTAGCGCTTTTGAAGCCAACCTTTGGGACGATCAGGATCACGAGACTTCACACATGTGGAACATGTCTATCGACTTGAACTCTTGTACAGGTTGTGGTGCTTGTGTGGTTGCTTGTTCTTTGGAAAATAATGTGCCTGTTGTTGGTAAAGACGAAGTTCGTCGCCACCGTGATATGCACTGGTTGCGTATCGACCGTTACTACTCTTCTGACATGACCAAAGAGGTTGCTGATAAGGAAGGTTTAGGTGCTATTGAAAAATACGCTCAGATGGAAGTTCCTTCAGAAAGTCCATCAGTTGTATTCCAACCAGTGATGTGCCAGCACTGTAACCATGCTCCTTGTGAGACCGTATGTCCTGTAGGTGCTACCGTTCACTCGCGTGAAGGTCTAAACCACATGGCCTATAACAGATGTATTGGTACTCGTTACTGTGCGAACAACTGTCCGTACAAAGTGCGTCGATTCAACTGGTTCAACTACCAAGCAAACGAGAAGTTCACAGATGTGAACCCAGCTCAGGATGATTATGGCCGCATGGTCTTGAATCCTGATGTGACTGTGCGTGCACGTGGTGTGATCGAGAAGTGTTCTTTGTGTATTCAGCGTATCCAATTGGGTAAACTAGAAGCGAAGAAAGACGGTAGAATGTTGACGGATGGTGAATTCACTACAGCTTGTGCTCAGGCTTGTGGTTCTGGTGCCATTGTCTTCGGTGATGTAAACAATCCTTCAAGTGAAGTGAGCCACCTCAAGCAGGAAGCTCGTGCTTACCACCTGTTGGAAGAAGTAGGTACACAGCCTAGCATCTTCTACCAAACGAAAGTTAGAAACAGAGCCTAATAAATAAGAAAGCGACATGCATTACGAATCGCCTGTTAGAAATCCGCTTATCCTTGGAGACAAGTCGTACTCCGACATCACCAACGATATTGCGAAACCTGTAGAATCTAAGGCACCCCGCGCTTGGTGGATTGCCTTCTCCATCGCCTTTGTGATGTTCTTGTGGGGTGTAGGAAACATCCTATACACTATTGGAACTGGTATTGGTGTTTGGGGTTTGAACAAGACCGTTGATTGGGCCTGGGATATCACCAACTTCGTTTGGTGGGTAGGTATTGGCCACGCGGGAACATTGATTTCAGCCGTACTTCTTCTCTTCCGTCAGAAGTGGAGAATGGCCATCAACCGTTCAGCAGAAGCAATGACCATCTTCTCGGTAATCCAGGCGGGTCTTTTCCCGTTGATCCACATGGGTCGTATTTGGATGGCTTACTGGGTAATGCCTATCCCAAACCAGTTCGGTTCACTCTGGGTAAACTTTAACTCACCACTTCTATGGGACGTATTTGCGATCTCTACTTATCTAACCGTTAGTACTGTATTCTGGTATGTAGGTTTGATTCCAGATTTCGCAATGATCCGCGACCGCGCGATCAACCCAGTTCAGAAGCACATCTACAAGCTTCTTTCTTTCGGATGGGGAGGTAAGGCTAAGCACTGGCAGCGTTTTGAAGAAGTTTCTTTGGTACTTGCTGGTCTTGCTACACCATTGGTACTATCTGTACACACCATTGTATCCTTTGACTTCGCGACTTCGGTTATTCCAGGATGGCACACCACCATCTTCCCTCCGTACTTCGTTGCGGGTGCGATCTTCTCTGGGTTCGCCATGGTGCAGACACTTCTTTTGATCGTACGTAAGATCTTCAAGATGGAAGATTACATCAACATCGAGCACATTGAGATGATGAACATCGTAATCATGGTTACGGGTTCGATTGTAGGTGTTGCCTACATTACTGAGCTTTTTGTGGCTTGGTACTCTGGTGTTGAATACGAACAATATGCCTTCTTGAACCGGGCGACAGGTCCTTACTGGTGGGCTTACTGGTCGATGATGACTTGTAATGTGTTCTCTCCACAATTCATGTGGTCTAAGAAACTACGTACCAATTTAGTTTTCACTTTCGTGATTTCAATTGTGGTAAACATCGGTATGTGGTTTGAGCGATTCGTGATTATCGTAACCTCTATCCACAGAGATTACTTGCCATCTTCATGGTCTATGTTCTCTCCAACCTTTGTCGATATCGGTATCTACATCGGAACAATCGGTTTCTTCTTTGTATTGTTCCTACTATATGCTAGAACATTCCCTGTGATTGCTCAAGCAGAATTGAAAACCATCTTGAAGTCTTCAGGCGAAAACTTCAAAAAACACCACGACGAACATGGGGCACACTAAACACAATCCAATCGTTCGCGCGCTTTTCAATGACGATGATATCGTATTGAGCGCGGTAAAAGACTTACGTGCTAACGGATTCCACGTTAGTGAAGTGTATTCACCATTCCCAATCCACGGATTGGACGAAGCTATGGGCTTGAAGAGAACGCGTCTGAGTACTGCGGCATTCTTCTACGGTCTTACAGGTTTGTTCTTTGCCTCTTGGTTGACGTACTACACGATGATCATGGATTGGCCACAGAACATCGGTGGTAAGCCAAACTCTATGTGGTTCTTGAACATGCCGTCTTTCGTGCCGGTAATGTTTGAGTTGACTGTATTCTTTGCAGCCCACCTCATGTGTTGGTCTTACTTCGCTGTAAATGGTTTGTACCCTGGCGCGAAAGCACAAAACCCTGATCCACGTACTACGGATGACCACTTCTTGATGGAAGTAGAGCTCGAAGGCGATGAGGATGCTTTGAACAAGAAGCTAAAGGATTTGGGAGCATTAGAAATTTCTAAAATCGAAGCCTAAGCATGAAGCGTTTATCTACACTCTTACTATTGGTTGCAGGTGCTGCATTGGCAAGCTGTAACGTTGATAAAACTACGCCCGGCTATACGTACATGGACGATATGTACACCAGCCCTTCACTTGAGACCTATGCGCCTGCATATCAGTTTGCAAATGGTCTAAGCGCACAGCTTCCTGTAGAAGGAACAGTGCCACGTGGCTACCACCCTTATGAGTATGCAAATACGAACGAAGGGTACGATGCTGCAAAGGCTTCTTTGCTCATGCCAGAAGCTTATGCTTCAGAGGACGTTTTGACCGAAGGAAAAGAATTGTACACAACGTTCTGTGTGAATTGCCACGGTGAAAAAGGTGATGGAAATGGAAACTTGGTACAACAAGAAAAAATCCTTGGTGTTCCGGCTTACAAAGACCGTGATATCACTCCGGGTTCTATGTACCATGTGATCATGCACGGAAAAGGCATTATGGGCTCTCACGCCTCTCAATTGACCTACGACGAACGTTGGAAGATTGTACGTTATGTTGTGAAACTTAGAGAAGATCAAGAATAAAACCGCTGAAGAGAAATGTTTGAGTTTAGTACTAAAGCAAAACAACTGGCAATCGGCCTAACCGTAGTAGGAGCAATCCTATGGGTCGTAGGATTTGCCATGAATGGATCATCTTCTCACGAAGCGGATCACGGACACGATGCACATGCAACCGAAATGCATGCTGATGCTGGTCATGACGCACATGCTGAAGAAGCACACGATGCACATGCTGAAGCTGGTCATGATGCACACGCTGAAGAAGCGCACGATGCGCACGCTGAAGCTGGTCATGACGCACATGTTGAAGGAGCGCACGACGTTCACGGTCACGAAGCACATGCTGAACACGAAAATGACTATCCTGGCGAGGCTCACGCAGCTATGATAGAGTCTAGTTACGAGTCAGATCGTGCTGAAGAGGCTCACGCTGACCACGGTCACGAATCGCACGCTGAGGAGGCACACGATGCACATGGGGCAGAAGCACACGATGCACATGCTGAACACGCGCATCACCAACAACAAAACCGCCCATGGAGTGCATTGTATGTGGCAGCGATTTTCTTTTTGGGACTGGGACTAGGACAATTGTTCTTCCTTGGGATTCAATACATTGCCCAAGCAGGTTGGTCTGCTGGTTTGTTGCGTGTGATGGAGGCACAAGCCTTTACTATCATCATTCCGTTGATTGTAATCGCATTGATCTCGTTCTTAGGTCTGGCTCATGTCCACCACATGTTCCACTGGATGGTAGAAGGCATTAATATCGAAGGCCACGAGAACTATGACGAAATTATCGCAGGTAAGCGTGGTTTCTTGAACCCTACATTCTTCATCATCCGTGTGTTGGTGTATATCGGTGGATGGGTTTGGGCAGCGCGTATGTTGCGTAAAAACTCTTTGCTTTCAGATAGCGGAGACGGCGTAGAGATGTGGAAGAGAAACCGCAAAGTAGGTGCCATTTTCACGGTATTCTATGCGGTGACATCATCTACTTCTGCTTGGGATTTGATCATGAGCATTGATACACACTGGTTCTCTACACTATTTGGTTGGTACACGTTTGCCGGTATGTTCGTGAGCTCTTTCGCTGCGACTATTCTAGTTACCCTGTACCTAAAGTCTAAAGGCTTATTAGAATGGGTGAACGATAACCACATTCATGACTTAGGTAAGTTCATGTTCGCGTTCTCAGTTTTCTGGACCTACTTATGGTTCTCTCAGTTCGTATTGATCTGGTATGCGAACATTCCTGAGGAAGTAACGTACTACATGCAGCGTTGGGACCAGTACAAAGTACCGTTCTTCACTATGTTGTCTTTGAACTTCATCTTCCCTGTGCTTGCTATCTTAAGCCGTCCTGCGAAGCGTGTTCCAGGTACCTTGGTAATGGCAGCGGTGTTCGTATTGGTTGGTCACTACATGGACCACTACGTAATGATCATGCCAGGAACGGTAGGTGATCAGTACGGATTTGGATTAGTAGAATTGGGTCCAATTCTATTCTTCGCTGGTCTATTCATCTATGTGATGTTGAGCAACCTTGCGAAAGCACCATTGTTGCACAAGAATCATCCTATGATAGTTGAATCAAAGCACTTCCAACAATAATCTAGAAAAGAGACTAAAGAATGAATACAGTTTCAATTATCGTTTTAGTAGTTCTAGCTATCCTCACCTTGGTGCAGGTAATGCGCATCTCTGAAGTATCTTCAGAAATCCAAGGTGGTAAGGACAATGAGGTAAGCGAAAAGGACAATGATACCCAAGGACGATTGATGTTCTTCGTAGGTATGGGTTTCGTTATTAGTGTAGTGGTGATGTACATCAAATGGGGTCCCCTTAGTCTACCTGAACCGGCTTCAGAGCATGGTTCAGAGATTGATGGATTATGGAACCTTAGTATGTTGATCATCAACATCGTGTTCTTTATTGTACAGCCTATTTTATTCTACTTTGCCTACAAATACAGAGGTAAGAAAGGCACTAAAGCCGTTCACTTCGCCCACAATAATAAATTAGAGTTGTTTTGGACCGTAGTCCCTGCGTTGGCGCTAGCCGTATTGATCATATGGGGTCTGAATGTTTGGAGTACTTTAATGATGCCAGAAAACGATGAAGAGCCTATCGTCATTGAACTATATGCACAACAGTTCAATTGGACCGTTCGTTACAGTGGTAGTGATAATGCATTAGGATTCGCTTCTGTATACGATATCGAAGGTGCTAACATCGTGGGTGTAGATACTCAAGATGCGGCTTCAGCAGATGATATCGTGACCAAGGAATTGCACTTGCCAGTAGGAAAGCCCGTATTGTTCCAGTTCCGTTCACAGGATGTAATCCACTCGGCTTACTTCCCGCACTTCCGTGCTCAGATGAACTGTGTGCCTGGAGCGACCACCAACTTCCAGTTCACACCGACGATCACAACCGCTGAAATTCGTCAGAACAAAGATGTAAAAAGACATGTTGAAGAGGTAAATGCCATCCGTGCCGCCAAAGGTGAGGACGTATGGGATTTCAACTACGTACTGCTTTGTAATAAGATTTGTGGAGCAGCACACTACAACATGCAAATGGATATTATCGTAGAGACCGAGGATGAATACAATGCTTGGTTGAACGAACAGAAAACCGTCGCTGAGACTTTGTAATTAAGACCTAACAATGAGTACTATGTCAACGAAATCGACAGAAAACCCTCACTTTCAAGATCACTTGATGGAGCACCATCACAAAGAGAACTTCTTCACGAAGTACATCTTTACGATGGATCACAAAATGATTGGTAAGCAATTCTTGGTAACCGGTATGTTCATGGGAATCATCGGTGTGATGATGTCTATGCTCTTCCGTTTGGAATTGGCATACCCGGAACAGAGCTTCCCTATCCTCGAATTTTTCCTTGGTAAATGGGCACCGGATGGAGTAATGAGCCCAGACATGTACCTAGCCTTGGTAACCATCCACGGTACGATCATGGTCTTCTTTGTATTGACTGCTGGTCTTTCGGGTACATTCTCGAACTTGTTGATTCCATTACAGATAGGTGCCCGTGATATGGCATCAGGTTTCTTGAACGCCTTGTCTTACTGGTTCTTTGCAATGAGCTCTGTAGTAATGGTGGTTTCATTGTTTGTAGAATCAGGTCCTGCTTCAGCAGGTTGGACGGTATATCCACCTCTATCAGCATTGCCGCAGGCAATGCCAGGTTCTGGCGCGGGTATGACGCTATGGTTGATCTCCATGACTCTGTTCATCGTAGGTTCACTATTGGGTTCTTTGAATTACATCGTAACCGTATTGAACATGCGTACCAAAGGAATGAGCATGACTCGTCTTCCTTTGACTATTTGGGCATTCTTCGTAACAGCAGTACTGGGTGTACTTTCGTTCCCAGTATTGTTGAGCGCAGCGTTGCTTTTGATGTTCGACCGATTGTTAGGTACCTCATTCTACTTGAGTGATATCTTCATGGGCGGTGAGGTATTGAGCTACAGCGGTGGTTCACCGGTATTGTACCAGCACTTGTTCTGGTTCCTCGGTCACCCAGAGGTATATATCATCCTCCTACCTGCATTGGGTATTTCATCTGAAGTAATTGCGACCAACTCGCGTAAGCCGATCTTCGGTTACCGCGCGATGGTAGGTTCGATCTTGGCTATTGCCTTCTTGAGCTTCATCGTATGGGGTCACCACATGTTCATAACGGGTATGAACCCGTTCCTAGGTTCTGTATTTACTTTTACGACATTGTTGATTGCCATTCCATCAGCAGTGAAGGCCTTTAACTATATCACCACCCTTTGGAAAGGTAATATTCAGTACACACCAGCGATGATGTTCTCTATCGGTTTGGTAAGTACGTTCGTTACTGGTGGTTTGACTGGGGTAATCCTCGGGGATAGCGCTCTTGACATCAACGTTCACGATACTTACTTCGTGGTGGCTCACTTCCATATCGTAATGGGTCTTAGTGCAATCTTCGGTATGTTCGCAGGGGTTTACCACTGGTTCCCTAAGATGTATGGCCGTATGATGAACAAGTCAATGGGTTATGCGCACTTCTGGTTGACATTCATTACCGCTTATGGTGTATTCTTCCCGATGCACTTCTTGGGTATGGCTGGTCTTCCACGTCGTTACTACAGCAACACCGCATTCCCTATGTTCGACAACCTAGCGGATATCAACGTATTGATCACGTACTTCGCGATCATCGGTGGTATTGCTCAGTTGATCTTCATCTTCAACTTCTTCTATAGTATTTGGAGAGGTCCTAAGGCACCTCAGAATCCATGGAAGGCGAATTCATTGGAGTGGACTACTCCAGTAGAGCACTTACACGGAAACTGGCCTGGAGAGATCCCAGTGGTACACCGTTGGGCGTACGACTACTCTAAGCCGGGTGCAGAGGAAGACTTCATTCCGCAAAACGTGCCGCTCGCAGAAGGCGAGGAAAGCGGCCACTAAGGAAAAGCTTTGTAAAACTCAGGTCCCCTTGTCGCTCGGCAAGGGGATTTTTTATGCTATTTTGTAGTACTATGAACGAGCATCTCGATCCGACAGGATCACATCTTTCGAACACCGAGCGCGAGATAGAGCGCAAGCTTCGCCCCTTGAGTTTTGACGACTTTACTGGGCAGGCTGCGGTATTGGAAAACCTCAAGATTTTTGTCGAGGCGGCCAAGATGCGCGATGAAGCTATGGACCACGTACTGCTTCACGGCCCTCCGGGGTTGGGAAAAACCACCTTATCTTATATTTTGGCCAACGAATTAGGCGTGGGTATCAAGGTGACTTCAGGTCCTGTATTGGATAAGCCAAGCGATCTCGCCGGGTTATTGACAGGTTTGCAGCCAAATGATGTCTTGTTCATTGATGAAATCCACAGATTGTCGCCAGTGATCGAGGAGTACCTCTACAGTGCGATGGAGGATTTCAAAATAGATATTATGATTGATTCGGGACCAAGTGCGCGGAGCGTGCAAATAGGCCTGAATCCGTTTACCCTTATCGGCGCTACCACGCGCTCGGGTTTGCTTACGGCGCCGCTACGAGCACGCTTTGGAATCAATGCCCGCTTGGAGTATTATGATGTGGAGCTGCTGAGCACAATTGTGGATCGATCGGCTGAAATATTGGATGTTCCTACGGACTATGAAGCTGCTATAAGGATTGCGAGCCGTTCGCGTGGTACTCCCCGTATTGCCAATGCTCTGTTGCGCCGCGTGCGTGACTTTGCGATGGTCAAGGGAAATGGCACCATTGATGTCGAGATTGCTGAGTTTGGTCTCAATGCCCTGAACGTGGACAGTAGTGGTCTGGACGAAATGGATAACAAAATCCTGAATGTCTTGATCGATAACTTTGCTGGTGGTCCGGTTGGATTGAATACCCTCAGCACCGCAATCGGAGAACAGTCAGAGACTATAGAGGAGGTTTATGAGCCGTACCTCATCAAGGAAGGCTTTATCATGCGTACCCCGCGCGGACGTATGGTCACAGAGAAGGCCTATCACCACCTTGGAAAGAACAGCAAAGGTAAGGGGTCGACAGGATCCTTATTTTAAACGATGGATCGTTCGCGAGCCACGGCCATTATTAAGCGACTTGCTAAGGAGCAGGGCTTCATGGCTTGCGGTATTTCTAAAGCAGGATTTTTAGAGGAAGAAGCTACCGGGCTGGAGCAATGGCTTAAGCATGGCTACCATGGAGAAATGTCTTGGATGGAAAATCACTTTGATGAGCGATTGGATCCAAGGAAATTGGTGCCAGGCGCGAAGTCTGTGATTAGTGTGCTCTTGAATTATTACCCGGAAGAAGGCCAAGTGGATGGTGCTCCCAAGATTTCTAAATATGCCTATGGACGGGATTATCATAAGGTGATTCGCGGGAAGCTCAAGCGAATGTTGGCCGGAATTCACGACGAAATAGGCCAAGTGCATGGGCGGGGTTTTGTGGACAGTGCTCCCGTTATGGATCGGGCATGGGCCCGAAGAAGTGGCCTTGGGTGGATAGGCAAGCACAGTTTGCTGTTGAGCAAAAAGGCGGGGAGTTTCTATTTTATTGGGGAATTGATTGTCGATTTAGAATTGGACCCAGATGGACCCAGTACAGATCACTGCGGCAGTTGCACCGCGTGTATGGATGCATGCCCAACGGATGCCATTGTATCGCCGACGCTAGTCGATAGCAACAAGTGCATCAGTTATTTGACCATTGAATATAAAAAAGCCTTGCCCACGGAGTTTCAGGATAAGATGGAGCAGTGGGTGTATGGATGTGATATCTGCCAGGACGTTTGTCCGTGGAACCGATTCTCCTCGCCACACCAGGAGCCGGATTTCAACATGCGAGAAGCTATCGGGAAAAACGGTTGGCAGGAGTGGGAAGAAATTACCCACGAACTCTGGGAGGAAATCATGCAAGGTTCAGCCATTCGCAGAACTGGCTACGAAGGCTTCAAAAGAAATTTGAGTTTTTCGAAAAAGGATTAGTCCACCGGGACTTCAATAACCTGCAGAATGCGGTAATTGTCCGGGTTGAAAACGTAGACTACAATCGCAGCATTGCTTTGCACCCAATCTGTGTTCCACGCCAAGGTATATGTGCCGCTCAGGGTATCTCCGGGAACCATTGGACTAGTGCCGAAACTGGTGCCCCAAGTATCAGTCACATAATCACGCAGCACATTCATGTGTACGTAATCTGGATCGCGGGTGTCGTCCGGCATAAGCTGCGGACTAACGATGTTGCTTTCCTTTACCAATACCACAATTTTTAAATCATGGAGCAGGCTCGCTTGCGGAAACCCTAGGGCGCTTACGTTGAGTTGGCCTGAGGTAATGGAGGCAGAGGCTTCGAGGGCTATGCGCAAGGTGCTGTCCATAGCTTCGGCACTCAATGTTGGCCAGTTCGCGTAGTTCGACCAGTGGCCATTTCCTGATGCAGTCCAATTCTCTCTGTTGACCATGCCTACCGGGAGGAAATTGGTCCCAAAGAAATTTTGGACAGCCTTACCCTCTTGGGTGGTGAAATCTGTCGGATAGTCAGTGCTGGTGCCGGTAAAATTTCCCGGACCTGCGTGAATGGCTAACCCAATGATGCGATCATTTCCAAAGGCGTCAACGAGATTGGCGATTTCCTTCGAGGCCTTGGGGCAGTTCTTACAACGATGCCCTGTAAAGTCCTCGATGAGCACGTTGCGGCGCTGCTCAGAGCTTGTAGTATCAATGGTTCCACCTTTGAAAGGCTGGTCCACAACATCACATTGCGGTGTGAGGAACAGCAAAGAAAGTAAGGCAGAAAATGCGAAGAGTTTTCTCATGACTAGAAGCTTGTAGTGAGGGAGAAACTAATACCGTTCGATGGCGGAACCACGCGACATACACCTCCTACACAGAAGATACCGCGTTGCTGACGTCCATAAGAAAGTTGGAACCTGCTCGTGCCCTCGGTGTAGACCACAGAGGCTAGCGGGTAGTGCAGGCGCTGCTCTGGATCTGGGTTCCCATAGTTGTAGATGTCTTGAACGCTGAAGAACCAGTGTGGAGCGATGCTATATTCCAACAAGGCCATGGCCATACTTCCACGATCGTCTTGGGTGTTGAGCCATTGCAATTCGTTGCGGAGGTAGTGGCGAGACTTGATCTTGTAAAGGCCTTCGAAAATGAAAATATTGGCGTCCAAAAGTTTCTGGTTGTCGAAATTTGAAAGGATGGCCTCATCGCCGAGCCCATCTTCTAGTACGCTGCGGTTGTAGAAGAGGTTGAGGTAGGTGGCGGTGTATTTGAAATCCTTATTGACTTTTTTGCTGACTTTCACGTTGAAGTCGTGGAAATAGGGGATATCACCGCGCAAAGATGGATCGCTGTAGTAGCCTTGTAGGGTGCGAAGGGTATCCTGCGCTGGATCGACATAATCTTTGTTAATACTTTGCGCGAGGCTGTAGTTCACGCTGAGTAATGTGCCGTATTTGCCGCCGAGTTTGGAGCCGCGCTTGAAGCGGTAATTTGCTTCGAGTTGTATGCCTTCTTCTCCATTGATTTGAGTGGCATATTGGTAGAGGGCGGGTAGGGCGTAGGTATGAACTTGGGCCGTTGGGCTCAAGTAGTTGATCAGCATGTCTATGGTGGTTCCGTTGCGGTCGCTGCGGAAACTCATGTTGTCGATGCGCTTGGCCCCTAGGATGAGGCCTAGACCGTTTTTACTGTAGCTCAAGTGTGTGATGAACCCGTTGCCGTCTTTGTAGATGTAGCCATTATCAGCACTTGGGTCGTTGGCTTTGTAGGCCCACTCCGCATCAAATGCCCATGCTCCTTTGATGAGTTGGGTGCGGAATCCACCGGTGGCTACATTTTCTGGAAGCACCAAGAATGGGTCATTGCCGCGCTGGTATTTACTGATGAAAGAGCCGCCTAATGTCCAGGTGATGTTTTTGTCGGCCAATTTTTGTGAGCGCTCAGTTAAATTGATTTCTGTATCAAAACCGCGAACGACTCCTGGGCTTTTTTCAAAGTAGAAACGCTGGCGGCCCAACACTCCTTTCAGGTATACGCCTTTGGCGGGATTTGCTTTAATGCGGACTCCATCCATGGCGTTATCGTAGCCTAGGCCACGTTCTTCATAGGAACGGAAAACCATCCCCGAACCGAATTGCTCGTAAAAGCTTCCTACCGTGATGTCGAGGTTATCTTGTTTGAATCTTAAAAATCTGTAGGTGATACCCTCGCCGCGATACCCTTCTGGGAAACCGAGCATGACATTCTGGTAATTCTCGTAGCGTAGCCCGGCAGAAAAATCGCCATCCGTATAGACGAAATTTGCGTAGCCTTGACCTAAGAATCGCTCGTCTGGATAGAACTCTCCAGTGGGGTCAATGTTCTCATCGCGGAGGTACCATTGGCCGTCGAGTTGGAAGTTTCCATGGAGTTGACCGCCGAATTGGTCCTGCGCACTTAAAGAAAGTGAGCCTAAAACTATGGCGCCTACGAGAAATTTGTTGCCCATCATTAATGGCTTGGTGTTCTACCTGCAGCAACTTCTTCAACGACTTCTGCCAAGTGCTCTTCGTCTCCGGGCGAATAACCGCTATGCTTCCAAACCACCTCGCCTGCGCTGTTGAGTACGAGGGTAAAAGGCACGTTCACGATGCCTAGGTTGCGTTTTAGGTCTTGGTTCTCGTCTAGAAGTACGGTGTACTCCCATCCCTGCCCTTGCACGAGCGGGGCGACACGCGAAGAATTACGGGTATCGTCGATACTTACAGCCAAAACTTTCATGTTTACCTCATCTTCTAAATCGATGGCGTAATCCATAAAGGCATTGAGCTCTTTAATACACGGCTTACACCACGTCGCCCAGAAACTGATGACCGTAGGACCGTCGTGGTTGATTTGGCTTAGGATATCTACTTGTTTCCCGTCTAGGGTCTTCAATGTAGTGCTTGGTAATTCTTGTGCAACTAGAGCGGTAGTGGCAACGAATAGGCTTAGGGCAGTGAATAGGTTCTTCATGTAAAGTGTATTCAAAAAAAACGGGGGACCGAAGTCCCCCGTAAAAATAACATTTTCTGTGCTTAGTGAGCAACGTTCACGCGCAAGGTCTTGCTTACACCGTTTACGTTTACATTCACGAAGTACAAACCTGCACTTAGTTCAGCAGTGTTCAAGTTCAATTTCTGAACGCCTGCATCCAATGTAGCAGCTTCTACAAGTACTGTTTGACCCATGGCGTTTACCATGTTTACAGTTACTTCTGAACGATCCATCAACTCGATCTCAACGCCAGCTACTTCGTTGGCTGGGTTAGGGTAGATAGAGATGTATTTCGCTAGGTTGTCCATTTCATCAACGCTTGAAGTAGTGTAATCAGCATATGCTGCTTGCAATACTTCGCCATTGGTCATGTCTTGCAACCAAACAATGATGTCCATGTTGTTCGCGCCTACCCAGAAATCGAATGATCCTTGAGCTGGGTTGCTGTTCACTGTAATCGTAGAGTTTGCGTAGTGCGTGTAAGTATTACCTGCAGTCATAGAGCCCATAGAGTGACCGTTAGATCCGTCCATGAATTTGCGGAATACGTGGTAGAAAGTTGTCTCACCGTTCGTTTGAACGTTGTGTGAGATTTCTTTTTCAATCATTGCCATGAAAAGAGAAACGTTGCTCAAATCAGCCAAAGCTTCTGCAGTTACATCACATTGAATATAAGTTCCTGTAGCACTCCACTCAGCACTCAATTCTGCCAATGAAGGAATGGCCATAACGGCATCAATAGCACCTTGGCTGGTTGGGATGTTTGCACCTGAGTATACTACATCTGGCACACCGCTAATACTGTACAATGCACGACGAGCAGCGGCTTCAGAGTTGTATGCAGGGTCATTACCTGGAGAAGGCCAGTTCATTTGGTACTTCACACTTACGAGCTGAGTTCCTGTAGTGTTCGCGTCATTTGCGTCCAACAACTGCTTGTAGCCTGGGTTAAAGCTCGCACAAGGTGCACAAGTAGAAGAAGTGAATTCCTCTGCCAATACTACGCGGTCTGCAGTCGCAGTTACTACCTCGATCACAGTGCTTAATGTATCGTTGCCGTTATTTTGGTCATTACCACCGTTCAAGGCAGAAGCCCAAATATCAACATCATAGTTACCAGTAGAACCTGGGTTCCAGTTGGTGCTGTGTGAGAAGCTGTACGTTCCGTAAGGAGCGATCGACAAACCAGTAAGGTTATCGGTTACTGCAGTACCACCATTGATTGAGTAGTTCAACGTCAATGAAGAGATTGTTGTACCACCGTAGTTCTTGATGGTTCCCTCAAGAGTGAAAGGAGCGTTGTTCAAACCAACTGTGCTGAACATGTCCAAAGACTCAACAGCCATGTCGAAGTTGTATGGAGCGAAGATGGCAAAGTCATCAATACCCAAACCATACAACCAACCGCCACCGTCTTGGTAGTTGAAGGCAAACTGTACATTGCTGCTACCACAAGCAGCACTTACATCGATCCACTGCGAAGTCCAATCTGCACCGGGTACGATATCTGCCAAAGAAGTCCATGAAGAACCACCATTGGTAGAGTACAAGAATTCAGCTGCTTCAGTAGCGCCGCTGTAAGTTGCGCCATAGAAAAAGCTCTTGAATGTAACGTGCAATACTGAGTAGTTGCTCAAATCGAGCGTATCAGTAATAAGGTATTCGTCAGCTTTGTTACAGTTACAATCGTCATCATTAGTAGCCAAGATGTTGGATCCTGGATCGCTAATAGTGAAGTACTGAGAACTTACTGAAGAAGCAGAGCCAGCTTGGAAACCACCATCAGTAGCGTTCGTCACTTGTGACCAACCTGAAGGCATCCCGTTGTTAAAGTCCCACGAATAAATCGTGCTTTGGCCTTGTGCAAATGCAGCTGTTGCAGCGAACAAGGCGGTCAAGGATAGTAAAAGTTTTTTCATGCATTTGTGTTTTTGAAAGTGGAAATTTAATAAAAAGGAGTGGAATTGAGCATAGTTGTGTTGTGAAAAGGGTTCGTTATATTTGAGCATTAATTAGTGATTTATGAAAAAAGCCCTATACCTCGTTCTTTTCTCTGCTTTTGCGATGAGTGCGAATGCTCAGTCTCTGTCTGTTGTCGAACAGGACACCGTAGTGGAAGTTAATTCTACAGCTGTGGCAGATTACGGATTCTATATCAAAGTCAAGAACACAAGTTCGGAAGATTTAGAGGTGTATGTACGTCGTGCCTATAACAGCCCTACTTGTGCCTATGATAGTGCTTACTTCTGCTGGGATTACTGTTACGGTGCTGATGTCGATAACAGCATCGGTTATGTAAGTATTTTGGCCGGCGATGAGAAGAATGATTTCAGCGGTCATGTGTACTCTCCATCAACAAGCGCGACTTGTGTTGATAGTACTCGTTACGTTTTTTACAACGGAAAGGATCAAAGTGATAGTTTGAGCGTTTGGGTACAAATCTCTGCGGGGCCAACGATGGGTACCATAGATGTGCAAATTGCTGCAGATAAATTGTATCCTAATCCGGCGCGCAACTATATCACAGTAGAAACGTCTAGGAGTGGCCAATTGGTCATTTATAACACTGTTGGAGCCTTGGTGAAAACCAAAGCCTTGAATCCTGGTAAAAATGCTATCTCAGTGGCGGAGTTGAGCAACGGAGTGTATCTCTACAGTGTGGACGGTTCGTCGTTCAAAAAGCTCATTATTAGACATTAAGATTTTTAACTGAAGGAAGGCCGCGCCGTGCGCGGCTTTTTTTCGTTAGGGATATACCAAAAGCCTTAAAAATTCGTTTGAAATAGATTAAGACCAGTAGTAATTATGATCTATTACGTCAAAGGAGAATTTGTACTGAAGAGCGCCACCCAAGTGGTGGTGGATTGCGCCGGAGTGGGCTATGATGTTCAGATTTCTTTGAATACCTACGCAGATGTTGAACCATTGTCCAATGGTTTGCTCTATACCTACCATTTAGTGCGCGAGGATGCCCAGCAGTTATTTGGGTTTAGTACTCAGCGTGAAAAGGCATTGTTCGAATTGCTCATCAGTGTGAGTGGAGTCGGTGCCAATACGGCACGCGTGATCTTGAGTTCTTTGGCCCCACACGAGGTGGAACAAGCGATTATGAGTGAGGATGCACATACGCTTCAAGGGGTCAAGGGTATTGGAGCTAAAACAGCTCAGCGTATTGTGATTGACTTGCGAGATAAGGTGGCGAAAACAGCGGTGGCCGGCGAAGGTGCGGTTGCAGCTTCGGGTGGTGCTCGTGCAGAGGCTCATGCAGCCTTAACGACCTTGGGTATTACCGCCAAGCAGACAGAAAACATCTTGAACAAATTACTCAAGTCGAATCCAAATGCGACGACGGAAGAATTGGTCCGTCAAGCACTCCAAATGCTGTAATGAAACGCACCTTGGGTAAACGATTGCATTTCTTTTGGTTCGCCGCAGCATTGTTGTGGGCGGTGCCTTCGTTTGCTCAGGACGCTAACGATACGACTTCCACTGGGAGCACGGGTAGCCTTTCTTTACCAGATCCTGCAAATTACCAGCGCGAGATCATCTACGACCCCATTACAGGGAATTATTTAGTCTACAGACGATACGGCGATGTGTTGTTTATGACCCCTGAGGTATGGACGACGGATCAGTACCGTCAGTACATGTACAACCAAAGCGAGCAAGATTATTTTGGCAACAAGAGTGCCTTGTACAACGCCAGTGGCGATAGTCCGCGCGATAATGCAGGTTTAGTGCCGCAGATTCAGACAGGCAACGAGGCTTTGGGCCAGGTCTTTGGAAGTGATATCGTGGAAATCCGCCCGCAGGGGATGGCTGAAATCCGCTTTGGTGGAAAGTACCAGTACGTACAAAACCCTGGTATTCCTGTTCGGAACCAAAAGACCTTCGCCTTCGATTTTGGCCAGCGCATTCAGATGAATGTAAAGGGTAAAATTGGGGATAGATTGGAGTTGGGCATCAACTACGATACGGAAGCTACGTTCGCCTTTGATAACAAAATGAAATTGGACTTCGAAGGGGAGGAAGACGATATTATCAAGCGCCTAGAGATGGGGAACATCAACATGCCGCTCAACAGCAGCTTGATCACGGGAGCGCAAAGTTTATTTGGTTTGAAGGGCCAATTCCAATTTGGGAACACCATGGTCACCACCGTGTTTTCCGAGCAGCGTTCGCAAAGTCAGAGCATCAATGTGCAGAGTGGGGGAACCACGACCGAGTTCTACATCCAGGGGGATGAGTACGAGGCGAACCGCCACTATTTCTTGAGCCAGTTCTTCCGCGAACACTATGAAGAATACCTCGAAAACTTGCCGCTCATCACCTCGCCGGTACAGGTTACCAAAGTTGAGGTTTGGGTGACGAACGAACGCAGTGCGACGCAGAACCTTCGCAATATTGTGGCTTTCATGGATTTGGGGGCGGACGAGCGCTACGCCTACAGAAACGATACGGCGGGCTTGCCTGGGGTGAGCATCTTCCCGGGAGGGAATGTGAATCTTGAGGGATTCCCTAACAATGCGAACAACAGGTTGGATCCTTTGGTATTAGAATCTGATATTCCTGGGGTGCGAGATATTGCTACGGCGAATCAAGATTTGAGCAGCTCTGGATTTTTGGAGGCACGGGAATATGTAGAATTGGCCAATGCGCGCAAATTGGAGCCGAATCAATACAATGTGCATCCGCAATTGGGCTATATCACCCTTAACCAAGCCTTGAATCAAGATGAGGTTTTGGCCGTCGCCTTCCAATACACCGCCGCGGGCCGTACCTATCAAGTCGGGGAATTTTCGAACGATGGGGTGACGCCGCCGAAAACGTTGATCCTGAAGCTCCTCAAGAGTACGGTGTTGGATGTGCGTATGCCGACGTGGGATTTGATGATGAAAAACATCTATGCCCTTAACGCGTACCAATTGGACCGCGAGGATTTCTACATGGACATCCTCTACATGAACGACGAAACTGGGGTGCCTATTCCATTCTTGCCGGACGGAAATCTTAGCGATACGCTGCTCATTGGAGTAATGGAATTGGACCGATTAAATACGAACAACGACCCCTTCCCGGATGGGATTTTCGACTTTGTGCCTGGGACCACTATTGACCAGCAGCGCGGCCGCATCATCTTCCCAGTGGTGGAGCCCTTTGGGTCGAACTTGTATGAGAAATTGGACACGGAAAAAGCGCGTGATCGCTATGTCTATCAGGCCTTGTACGACAGTACCAGATTCCGTGCTCAGGAGCAAACCCAGCTCAACAAATTCATCTTGCGCGGGCAATATAAGAGCGCGAGCGGGTCGGAGATCAGCCTAGGAGCCTTCAATATTCCGCAAGGTTCGGTGACAGTGACGGCAGGCGGGCGAACGCTGACGGAAAATCAAGATTACACAGTGGATTACTCATTGGGTCGTGTCCGCATTATCAATGAAGGAGTACTGAATTCAGGCTCGCCCATCAAGGTGAGCTTCGAAAATAATACGCTCTTCAACGTTCAAACCAAGACGTTCTACGGGACCAACATTGATCACAAGGTCAATGAACATTTAAACATTGGTGGGACTTGGTTGCACTTGACCGAAAGACCGCTGACGCAGAAAGTAAATATTGGCGACGAGCCCATCTCCAATACCATTTGGGGGATGAATACCAACTACAGTGACGAGGCGCCTTACCTCACGCGCTTTGTGGATGCCTTGCCGTTCATTGAAACGAAAGAAAAATCACAGGTTCAATTTAAAGGTGAATTCGCCCACCTTATTCCGGGATCCCCTCGCGGGATTCGCATTACAGGTGCGGAAACCACCTACCTCGATGATTTCGAAAGTTCTCAGACCACCATTGACTTACGCAGTTTTACCGCTTGGAACTTGGCCTCGACCCCTGCCAAGCAGGATGGGTTGTTCCCAGAAAGTTCGCTCAACAATGACTTGGCCTATGGCTACAACAGAGCGAAATTAGCATGGTATATTATTGATCCATCCCTCTACACGGGAGGGGCGAGTGTACCGGATAATATTCGCAATGACCCTGAAATCACTTCCGACCAGCGCATGCGTGAAGTCTTGGTGAAAGAGGTGTTCCCAAATTATAGCTTGAGTACAAACGAGGCGCGCAACTTGGCAATGTTCGATTTGGCGTACTATCCAGCGGAGCGCGGCCCTTATAACTTTGATGTCGAAGGCTTGGCAGGTATTAGTCAAGGGATTGATTCGGATGGAAAATTGGTCGATCCTTCTTCGCGTTGGGCCGGAATTATGCGTCCGCTACAAATCAACAACTTCGAGGAGCAAAATATTGAGTTCATCCAATTTTGGGTGATGGATCCATTCTACGACAATGATGATGCCCCGGACGGCGGTGACCTTTATTTCAATCTCGGTAGCGTTTCGGAAGATGTCCTGAAGGATGGGCGTCAAAGCTTCGAAAATGGTATTCCAGCGGACGGCGATAAATCCGGGATGGATTCCACGCAGTGGGGCCTATTGAGTGAAATTCAGCCGATCACCGAGTTTTTTGACAATACCGCAGGGGCCCGGGAGGCGCAAGATGTCGGTTTTGATGCCTTGACGGATTTTGAAGAACGTATTTGGTCACCAGCTGGTGGTAGCTCTTACCTCCAACGCATCAATTCAGCCTACGGGACAAATACAGCCGCATACCAGCGTGCCTTCCGCGATCCAAATGCGGACAACTTCGTGTACTATCGTGGCGATTCACTCGACAATGCCTCGGCCGATATCCTACGTCGTTACTACAACTTCAACGGGGTAGAGGGCAACAGTGGCACTGAGACCATCAACGGTGCACCGGCCTCGGCCACCAACGTGCCGGATAAGGAGGATGCGAACCGCGACCAGACCTTGAGCAAGACTGAAAGCTATTTCCAATACCGCGTGTCCATGCGCCCGGAAGATTTAGTCGTGGGTAAAAACTTCGTGACGGACATCTACGAAACTAACAGCCACGCCCTGCCGAACGGGATGACTCGCCCGACCCGCTGGATTCAATTCAAAATCCCGGTCTTCCAACCACAGAAGAAAGTGGGTGGCATCACAGATTTCCGCTCCATCCGATTCATGCGAATGTTCCTCACGGAATTTGACGACCCAATTGTTCTTCGTTTTGCCAAACTTGAACTTGTCCGTGGCGAATGGCGTCGATTCCCATTCGTGCTCGACGACATTCGTGAAAACGTCCCCGTAGATGAAAACGACGGCACCAGCTTCAACGTGAATGCGGTAAACCTAGAGGAAAATGGCGGACGCGTGCCTATCCCGTACGTATTGCCACCGGATATCGAGCGCCAGCAAGTCTACGGCGGTACCCAAATCATTCAGCAGAACGAGCAGAGTATGGCCTTGGAAGTCTGCGGATTAAAGGACGGCGATGCCCGAGCAGTATTCCGCAACTTCAACTTTGATATGCGGATGTACAAACGCCTGAAGATGTTTGTACACGTGGAAAGCGGCGGCGATTTCGACGATCTTCAAGACGGTGATTTGAGCATTTTTGTTCGCCTAGGGTCCGATTACAACGGCAACTACTACGAGTACGAGGTGCCGATGCGCGTTTCCGAATGGGGCGCCGTACTGCCGGAAGATATTTGGCCGGCAGATAACAACATCGACTTGGCCTTTGAGGATTTGAAGACCTTAAAACTCGCCCGAAATGCTGCCATGGAGACGGATCCTACGCTGAGTTTGACGAACAAATATTCGGTGACCACTCCGGAAGGGACGACTTTGAGTGTTGTAGGGGCTCCAAACATCAGCAATGTTCGAACACTTTTAATTGGCGTCCGCAACCCTAAAAAGCGCACCGCGACCGACGGGGACGATGGCCTCGATAAGTGTGCCGAAATTTGGGTGAACGAGTTGCGCTTAAGCGATTTTGACAACAGAGGCGGATGGGCAGCAACGGCAACGGCTAGTGCGAAACTCGCTGATTTTGCCAATGTTAACATCACGGGAGTGATGAGCACCATCGGCTTCGGTTCCATCGATCAAACGGTCAACGAACGAAACAAATTTGCTGAGCGCTCTTATGGTATTCAGAGTAATATTAATCTAGATAAGGTGCTGCCCTCAGAATTAGGTGTTAAGCTGCCTATGTTCTTCAGCTTCAGCGAAAACTTTAAATCTCCACAGTTCAATCCGTTAGATCCAGATATCGAATTTAATCGGGCATTAGCCGAAACGAATTCTCAAGCAGAAAGGGATAGCCTTCGTTTTGCCGGACAAGAATACGAGATGCGTAAGAGTATCAACTTCACCAATGTTCGTAAGGAAAAAGGCGGTGCTGTGGGCGGTGCTGGAAGACCTGCGCCTATGGGCCCCAAAGGCATGGAAGGCGGCGAGGAAGGTGGCACAAAGTCCAAGGGAGATTTCTGGGCCAATTCTCCATTGAACATTACAAATTTCAACACCTCATATGCCTATACTGAGAGTGAGAAGCGTAATATCAACATTGTACGTGATCATCGTTACATGCACACGGCTTCATTGAACTATAATTACCAAACCCGCCCAAAGATTGTAGAGCCCTTCAAGTCGAAGATCTCCAATAAACAATTGGCCCTGATTAGAGATTTTAATTTCTACTACCTGCCGTCTAAAGTGACCCTGCGAACTGAAGTGAAGCGTCAAATGGCGACCATGCAAATGCGGAACACTTTTGATCCGACTATTAAGCTTCCAGTTACCTATAATAAGGCTTTGACCACCAAGCGGATGTACGATATAGCTTATGATTTAAGTCGTGGTTTGAAGGTGGATTACAATGCTCAAGCGATGAGTCGTGTAGACGAATTGCCCGGCGATCCAAAAACTCAAGCCAATCGTGATACTATTATAGCGGGATTATCAACTTTAGGGCGTCCGACAGATTTCCACCAAACGCTGAATGTGAACTGGCAGATTCCGTTCAACAAGCTTCCGTTCATGGACTTTACTTCTACGAGCTTGCGTTATTCTGCGAATTACGATTGGACGACTAATTCCACTTCTGCATTGAACCCACAAAGCAATCCAGACATTTACTTCGGAAACAGAGCTCAAAACTCAAACTCGATCCAATTCAACGGAAACGCCAACTTCGTCAACTTCTATAACCAAGTACCGTTCTTGCGCAAAGCCAATCAGGGCGGACGACCGACACCGCAAGCTCGACGCCGTGGTGCCCCGCCTAAACGAGGTGCAGTCAAGGGTAAAGAGGAAGAAAAGAAAGAGGAGAAAAAAGATCCCAAAATCCTTTTGGGTGCTGCCCGAGTCGCAATGATGGTGCGCAGTGCTTCCTTGACCTATTCTGAAACCAACGGTACTTTATTGCCTGGGGTGATCACAAATCCGGTCTACTTCGGAATGGATCCAGGTAATGTATTGGCACCAGGCCTTGGCTTTGTGTTCGGTTCGCAGGAAGATATTACCTCTAAAGCGGGGGATTTGGGTTGGTTGACCAAGAACCCAAAGCAACCGAATCAATTCCAAAAAACCTTATCCGAAAACCTTAATTTTCGCGCTGTAGTTGAACCTTGGAAAGACATTAGACTTCAAATTACAGCGACAAAGGTTTATGGATTAAACAACACTTCGATCTTCAGATTCCATGACCCATTGCAGGATACCACCCTCGGTTTAACGGAAGGTTATTACCATTTTAACCCAATGGATATGGGGAATTACAGTATTTCCTTCTTGTCCATTGGAAGCGCTTTCGAACCAATGGATTCGAATTCCTACTCTCAAGTCTACGAAACTTTCTTGGCCCATCGATACGAGATTTCTGAGCGATTGGCAACGCAACGCGCTATTAATGATCCGATGTACGTGGCCAATTTTATCTCAGTCGCCCAAGACACCACTGGAACGCGCGAGGGATATGATGGTTACAGTTATAACAATCCAGATGTACTCATACCTGCCTTCTTAGCCGCTTATTCTGGCCGTGATCCTAATACCATTGAGATGAATGGAAGGCCTACGATGCCAATGCCGAATTGGGACCTCAACTTTAACGGGCTCATGAACATCCCTTGGTTCAAGAAAAACTTCCAGAGTTTCACATTGACCCACAGCTACAAGAGCTTGTACACGATGA
>Ga0222716_10001039_pt1 | contig 23409 bp, 49 predicted proteins | sample C33_13DmetaG_FD_165044 | JGI IMG/M metagenome (GOLD analysis project Ga0222716, IMG submission 165044) | Estuarine water microbial communities from San Francisco Bay, California, United States - C33_13D | ecosystem: Environmental > Aquatic > Marine > Unclassified | place: USA: California... | reverse complement strand
TAAACTGTTACCAGTAATGTTTTTAATAAGTTTATCCATGATTCGTCTACGTCAAATTGTAAATGAAAAGAATCTACAGCCATCATGAAAACTGCAGAAACTGTTAAAAACACTAAAGCTAATGGTCTAGTGTTCTTGCTTAGCCATGAGTCTGATTTCATATCAGACCTCCACCTGCTAGATACTTCTTTCATTTCAGCTATATCCTGCTCTATAAGTTTCATAGCTTGTTCTTTATCAACAGCCTTGATCTTAGTATCACTTGATATAAGGTTTTTTACTACACCAAGTGTACCTTGATTAGGAAGTACATCGCCTAAAGCTTGAAGTACTTTAGGTGCTTTGCTTGATAGAAAGGCACCTATTTTAGTTTCATTAAATGTTTTTTTCATAATAACTCATGAATATATTCATTTTCTTTTAAATTCCAAACAACATATAAATTAAAAATATCACCACCTACTTCTCTAAATGGACCTTTAAATAAAGATTCAAAAATATTTTCTTCTAAGAAGTACTCATCTAATTCCCAATCTTGACCGTGATCAATATTATCCATCTTAATAATGTATATGTTAATACCATGCTTACTATATTTAACAGTTTCATGATTTAAAAATACAGTATCTTTTTTGTTAAATTCTAAATTATCTAAAGCGTTAATATCAAATTCAACTTTTCTTGATTTTTTTAATAATTTGTATTGTTGTTTAGTGTAGCATTGTGTTTGCGTAGTACCTATAATAGAAGATACAGTGAATAATGTTAATAATAAGTTTTTCATATATATTGGTTTTTTGGTTTATAATGTTCTGTTATATATATAATTACATATTAAAAATTCACCTTTACATTAGCGCAACATGCCTGATACTTGTTTCTTTCTTTTTTTAGCTGCAGCTTCATTTTTAATTTTATTAAACTTAGATTGTTTACTTTTTGTCACTTCTGGATTTGAAGAACCTTGGTTAAAGCCTTGATTAGCTTTTTTACGCTGATTCATTTTTCTATTTTCAGTTCTAGAACTTTTAGTTTCTTTATCAGCAGCCATAGTATTTCTACCACCAGTAACTTGTCTTGTAAATCTTGTATTTTTTCTTATAAGCTTTTTCTCTTTAACCGCTTTTCCAGAACCTTCAGTTCCTTCTAATTTAAAAGATTTAGTTTTAGTACCTTTCTTTAATACTTTATTTTTAGTTTTAGATGTTCCTGTTATTCTTCCTTTACTTGCTGATTTGTCAGCATTTGGATCTAAACTATTACCAACCTTACCTGTATCACTACCTTTTCTAGTAGTTACACTTTTCTTGAATTTATCTTTTGCAAAATCTCTTCCTTTAGTGTTTGCGCTTTTACTTATAGTTCGACCACCAACTCTTGTATTACCTCGATCTTTTCTTTTAGTAGCTTTTTTATATTTAGAAAGAGTTTTTTCACTACCAACAGTGTTGTTTTCACCGCCTTCGTAGTTTTTATCAAAAACTTTGCTAGCAGAGTCTTTAAATTTCTTACGAGAGTTTTGACCACTGTTTAAAAATTCCTTTTTAACTTTAGCTTCATTTGCTGCTATCTCTTTTTGATCAGCATTTACACTGTTTTTGTTTTGTTTTCTAGCTTTAGTAGTACGTAGTTGACCTTTACCAGACTTGTTTTTCTTATCAATTTCTTCATTTTGTTTTTCTGTTTTCAAATACTTGTCAAATCTTTCAAGACCCTTTCCCTTTAAGCCAAATGATTGGTCTTTCTTCTGCAAGGTACCACCATCAGTAGCAAGTATATCTACAGCGTTTTTTGAAGTTGTTTTCTTTACTTCATCTTGAACTAAATAGTTTTTCTTTTTAGAGCCGTCTTTTGTTTTTTTAGTTGAAGATTTATCTCTACCTTTAGTTTTTTGAGTGCAATAATTGCCACCATCAACTCCTTTAGTACATTTAACAGATTTTCTTAATCTTCTTTGTTCTTTTTTAGAAAAATTACTACCAGCTCCTGTTGGGTCTTTTTTAGAAGGTCCATATCGATCCATCATTGATGCACCGTCTTTTTTTAATATTTTATCTTGAACTGCTTTAGGTAATTTATCAAAGCCTGGATTCATAGATGATCCGCATTTTAAAGTAGGACCAATTAAACCTCTTTCCATTAAATGTTTAAAGGGGCTGTTATTGCCTCTGTGTCCTTTTAGTTTGAATTTATTTGATCCCATTTCTTTTTTTTGATCTTTTATTTGTTTATTACTTTCTTTGTAGGCTTCTTTTTCCCACGGTAGATTTTCGTTATGTTCGTTTAATTTTTCTCTTGGGTATGTTTTACCTTTCCAATAAAAGTTATTATCATCATAATCTAGTTCACCTTTTTGCTGTTGTATTTGATGGACTTTTTCATGAGCTATTACCGCTTTTTCAGTTAAAGGATCAATACCATTCTGTATTATAATACCAGTATGATTAGATTTACCAACAGAACCATCAGTTAGGTTTTGTTTGTAAACACCTATATTCATATCGTTTTTATCGTATGGCGCGCCTTTAAGTTTAAAACTCATATATATTTAATATTTTTTTCAGCTTTTTTAATTCTTCTTTTAGTACCACCTTTGGTAGTTCTTCTTTCAGTTTCTTTACCTCTTCTATTTATACTTCTTACATATCCTTTTTCACCTTCAGTTCCTGCAAACTGCTTAAATTTAGATTTACCACCTTTAGTTTTTTGGTTAGTATCTATATAAGTTTTAACACCTTTTTTATTTCCTTCAATATCGTGAGATTCTATGGTTTTTCTACTTTTACTTTTAAACTTACCTTTTTCTTGATCTTGATTAATAGTAGTTTTAGATCTTATTCGCGAGTCAGGTATTCTACTTTTCATGGAAGCGCCGTCTTCTCTTTTTGTCTTACAACCAAAGTTATTAGCATAGTTAGCCATTTTAACTACAGCTGGAGAATATTTTTTAGTGCGAGATCTCATGATCTTACTAGCGGCTTTACAAGTATCCATACCACCCATATTCTTTTCTACCCACTTAGTAAACTTACCTTCGTTTTTTTCTTTTATTTCTGGAAACTTTTTCATTGAAGCTCCAGACAACATATCAGAAAGTTCTCCTGTTCTAGAATCCATATCTCCAGTTCCACTTTGAGAATAAGTACTTGGATTGTAAATTTTTTCTTTTTTAGGTGGATTTTTCTTAATTTCTCTTTTAGCTTTTACTTCACTAACTTTACTTTTTACTTCGCTAACCTTAGATTTTACATCTCTTTTTACTTCACTAGCTTTTGAGTCTACTTTTCTTTTAATATTTTTAGCGGCTTTTTTAATTTTTCCAGATGGCTTACTTCCTGTATAACCTGGTTTAAAACCTCCTGTTAATCCTTTTTTAAAAAATTTTGTTTTATGTTTTTGTCTTGGCATGTCTTATTTTTTATTCATGTTATAAGGAAAATTCTTATTAAACCATTGCTTGCGCTCATCACAGTTACAACCTCCTGGTATCATATCTGCAACTCTTTTTATACCTGTTACTTTTGTAAATTTTTCTATACTATCACCTAAGCCTCTTGATTTCATAATATTAACATTTCCATCTACGTCTAGCTGCTTTACCTCTTTCACCTGTCCAACTTTTTGATCTAGCGCAAAATGATTTTCTTCTTTTAGCAGCTTTACTTCCAGGTTTAACTTTACCTGTAACTGCAGTTTTTAATTTACTACCTGGGTTTTCTTTCCTGTATTGAGACACGCCTTTTTTAGTCATGCCAGCACCTTCTTCACTTGTGAAAAAAGTTCTACCAGGGCCTTTAGTTGTTTTACGCATAGATGCTCCACCTACTTTAACGCAATTATTAACCATTCGGTTACCTTTCTTTTTTAAACCTTTTTTAATAAAACCATCCCAACAAGGAGTTGATTTTTTCATTGAAGCTCCACAAGCTGTAGGCTTTTTCATTGAAGCTCCACAAGGTTTACCATTAGAAACTTGAACCCAGTTTTCTTTTTCAAACCAATCACGTAATGTAGCTCCTTTTTTTCTAGCTCCTTTAACGTTTGACTTACTAGATCTTTTATAGTCACCTTTAGCAGCTGCAGATCGCTTCGCGCTGACAACTCTGCTTTTTTCAGATTGACTCATAGAACTTACCTTAGAAGCAGGTAGACATACTTTTTTGGTTCCACCGCCTTTAGTCTTAGCCACGGTTTTTTAATTTAGATCCTTTACCCATGTTGCCTGGCCCACCAGCTTTAGTACATCTCACACCCCAGCCAGAAGCATAAGCACTTGGCCATACCTTGAATTTCTTTTTTGCTGCAGCTTTACAAGCCGGACTAATCTTTCCCATAGTTTATATTTTTCTACCTTTTTTGTCTACTTTAACCTCTTTAACTATTACTTTAGGTCTTTTATTTTGCAAAGCTTCTAGTTGTCTATTAAGCTCTTCTAGCTTGCCATCAGCTTCTGTGCCATCTTTAATCATACTAGCAGTTATACTAACTTCTTCTTTTAGTATGTCTTGAGTTTGCTCAAGCATTTCAACTTGGTCTTTCAACTGCATAATCATTTTCTCATTCCACTCTTCTTTTAGTTCATATTCTAAACGAGTTACTTCAACTGGCGGAAGCGTTTTAGCTAAACGTATGTCTTCTTGTAAGGTGTAATACATACCAACTAAAGTAGTTGTTAGCATTATTATTCCAATTACAGTTTTTACATCAATTTTAAACTCAGTGTTTTCAGAGATCTTCATATTCTTTAGTAGCGTCAAATGATGGGCATGCTTTATTAGCAAACTCATTGTGTGAATAAATAGTAGCAAGCGGATACATCGCCATTAATGTTTTAAGGACGTGTAACAAACTTTCTTTTTGTTCTGGTGTTCTAGTATCCTTTGGCGTTTTACCATCGCTCTCTACGCCTCCGCAATAACAAATTCCTATTGAATTCCTATTGTGCCCTTTGCAATGAGCCCCTGTTTTATCTATATCTCTTCCTTTTTTAATAGTACCATCGAGTTCTATATAAAAATGGTAGCCTATGTCTGTCCAACCTCTACCTTCTGTATGCCACTTTTTAATAGTTTCAACAGGTATATGTTGTCCTTCTCTTGTAGCAGAGCAATGTACTATAATTTCATTTATACTTCTCATTTTTGAGCTTTAGGATCTTTATAGAACATATCAGCTGTTAAAGGTTCTTTCTTTTTAGAGGCACCAAACAAAGCATTAGGCATATTGCCTTGAGTTATCTGGTTTATATTGTTTGTATTCATTTGATCAAAAACAGGTCTTCCAGATCCAGTACCGTTAGTGAAAGGCATAGGTTGAGGTACTGAGCCAGGCGTCGGTGAAGGGGCTGGTATTTGAGATTTTAATTGCGCTTGCTGAGCGTTTTCAGATTTTTGAACAACGTTATTCATGTTGTTTAACATATTTGGATCTAAGGGATTTTCCATATTATTTTTTTTTCTTTAGTATATACCATTTATTTAACGTATAACCAATAGTTAATAAAAGTAATATTATTTCTAACGCTGGTTCTAGCCAGTCTAAACTAGCTATAGTAAAAGAAGCAACGTTCATAACATACAGTTTTATATCTTGCATTTTTTTACATTTTTTGAGCATTCAAAACTGCATTACCTTTGTAAGGTATATTATCTATTTGTTTTAAGTTTGGCGTTATAGTAGAGTTATTACTTTTCATAACTCTTGTTCCAACTGCCGGCTTAGCGGTATTTAGAACTTTTCCTGAGGGTGTTTGATTTTTCATTATTTTAAAGAACTATTTTTTTAACTTTTGATGATTTTGAAAGAGGCGAAGTTTTAGCTACTTTTATATTAAGAGGTTTAGGATTCATATTTTTAGCTAATGCACTCATTTTTTTATTGCTTTTATCTACCTGTGCTGACAACTTACTTGTCGGTAAACTTTCTTGTTGTTCTTGTAGTTTTTTAACTCTTCTTTCCTTTTTAACAGCATCCATTCTTGTAGATGCCAAAGCGTGTCCTAATCTAGCTACATCACCTACATTAATATTAAAACCTTTTATATTTACTGGAGCATCTAGGTTTCTAATAACTCTAGGGACATTTGCTTGAGCAGCTATACTTTGGTCGATATTACTAGGATCTAAAGAATTTAATCGTTGAGGATTTGTAACAGTTTGAGGTATGTTACCAGAAGTAGAGGTTCCAACTTGCTTCTTCATTGATGGACCTTGAGGATTTGAGTAGCTATTACCTCCACTGTCTTTTTCTCCTGCTGGTTGACCAGGATCTTTAACAAACTGCCCTGAATCAACAGTTCCAGTTTTAGCTTCAATACCTGCATTTGCAGCCTCATTAGCTTTACCTTCAATTGCTCCTGAAGCTTTATCTTTAAGCTCCTGAGCGTTACCCATCTTACCACCGGTTAATTCTTCAGCTTTATCAGCTGCTTTATTTATACCTTTTTCTACTTTACCTTTTATTTCTTTTCCTTTCTCTACACCTTTTTTTACGTTTTGTCCAACCTTACTAGCTTTTAATTTTGTATTAGCAGCTTGAACACCTTTTTTAGCTTTACCAACAGCTTTACCAACCTTGCTAGCTTTAATTGCTTTTGCAGCTTTAGCAGCTTTAGCGGCTACTTTTCCTGCTTTAGCAGCTTTAGCGGCTTTGACACCTGTAGCAGCTAGTTTAGCAGCTTTAGCACCTTTAACAGCACCAGCTATTACTTTACCTAGTTTTATGGCACCTAGTACCATACTTACTGGTTCTATTGAAGCTCCGTGTTTTCTGCTATGTAGCGGAGTGTTTTTTGGTTGTTTATAAGGCATTTATCTTGTTTTATCTTTATTAACGTATTGTATAGACTTTGTTATTACTTTATAACTATACCTATTACTTTTTTCTAATTTAGTTGTAGGCATATCCTCTTCGCCTAACATTATACGGTACATGCGACTTATCAGCTGTTTGCACTTATAGGAAACTTTATATATATGATATTTTTGAGTGGTGCGGTTTCGTTTCCTCCACACTGTAATCCACCCTTGTTTCAATAATCTGTTCCAGCGCCTGTTATCCCAGCTGAATGAGTACGTACCTTTTTTAAAATCATCTTTAGTAAACATATCTATAGCATCTAAATAAATTAGTAGCTCTAGATCTGCATCATTTAAGTCATTAATTTTACAAGCCCACTTTCTTATTATTCTATAATGTTTAAGCAAACCTAGATCTTTTAAATCACTAGATGTTAATCTTCTCATAAAATAATAACTACGTCGTGCTCTTTAATAACTTTGTATTCTTCTTTATTTATTTCAATATTAAATCCAGCTGCCTTGTCATAATAAACTTCGTCATCTTTTTTTAATACTAATACATCAGAGCCAGGTTCTAAAACCTTAGCTCTTCTATATCTAACATCTTCTCTTTGCTTTTCAGCTAGAATTAATCCACCTTTTGTTTGAACATCAATTTCTTTAATTGGCTCAATTACTATATACTTACCTACTGCTCTCATGCTCTTACGTTATTGATTACACAATCAGTTGATAATATAGTAGTTGCTACTGAAGCTGCGTTCATTAGTGCACTTTTTGTAACTAACAAAGGATCTATAATTCCGGCTTTTACCATATCAACCGTATTTCCTGTAACCACATCTAATCCCATGCCTTCTACTGTTGGTGTTTCATAACCCTCAACGCCAGCATTTTTTAGTATCAGTTTAAAAGGAGCTTGTATAGCACTGTAAAGTACTTCTTCTCCTATTGATGCTGGTTTTAATTGCTGTGCAGCGTTTAGTAAAGCTATACCACCGCCTGGCACTATACCTTCTTTGATCGCAGCCTTTGTAGCACAAATAGCATCTTCTACTCTATCTCTTTTTTCTTTCAACTCTATTTCAGAGTTAGCCCCAACTTTAACTGTAGCAACTTTAGCTTTTAACTTAGCTAATCGTTTTTCTAGTCTAACTATAATGTTAGGGTTTTTAGTTTCTTTTATATTCTTTTCTAATAAAGCAATAGTTTCTTTAACTTCTGTGTTCTCAGTTAAATCAACTTGTAGTATTGTTTCTTCGTGATTTGTTACAGACTTAATACATGCACCTAAATGTTCAGGTTGTATAATATCCATATCATCTCCTAGATCTTCATTAATAAGTGTAGCACCAGTCACAGCACATAGATCGCTTAACACGTCTTTTTTGCTGATTCCGTATACTGGTGCATCTATGATGTTGACTTTTATGTTGCCTTTAGATTTATTCATGGCCAGCGCGGAAATTACTTGTTGGTCAACATCTGCAATGATAAGTAAGCTCTTACCATTTTTAATAATATATTCAAGAACTGATTGTATCTTTCTAACGTTAGGTATAACTGACTCAACTATTAAAACTAAAGGATTATCTAGTTCAGCCGTACCTTTTTCTTTATTAGTAATAAAATGGTTGTTCTTTAACGCTTGATCATATTGAACACCCTCTATTAATTCTACAACAGTTTCAGGCTGTTCATTTGTTTCCATCATAACAACACCTGTTTCATCTACTAATCTAAATGCTTCACCTATAACTTTACCTAACTCTTTATCATTGTTAGCAGATATAGTAGCTACTTGGCCAATCTTTTTACCAGTAACTTTTTTAGACTTCTTATTTAAATACTTTATAACCTTGTCAACGCCTGAATCAACACCTCTCTTCATCTCTCTTGGATTATCTAAAAGAGAATGTTCTGTAGCTTGATCTAATATAGCTTTAGCTAATACTGTGGCTGTGGTCGTGCCGTCACCAGCATCTGCTACTGTTCTTTGAGCAGCTTGTTTAATAAGCGTTGCTCCAATATTCGCCAACGGATCTTGTAACGTAATGCTATTAGCAACAGTTACTCCGTCTTTTGTTATTTGTGGTTGTCCATTACCATCTTCTAAGATAACACATTTACCACTTGCTCCCAACGTTGAACCTACCGCATTAGTAAGTTTTTCAACGCCAGTTAATATCTGACTTCTAGCTGAATCGCCAAAAGCCAGATTTTTAACTAACTTTATTTCTTGCATTTAATTTAATTTGATTTGATTTGTTTTGAATATTTACTCGAAGGTTTTTATTACTTTCGGTCCTTTGGTAAACTCTAGCTTTTTAGCATAATGTTCAATAGAAGCATCTATTGCTTGTTCTGCTCCAGCTATTGTTTCTCTTCTGGTAACATCGATCCAGTCATCTGAGTCGATAGATTTATATTCGGTTTGTAAAAACCCATTAGGTAGTTGAACTATTCTCCAGTTTTTCTTCTGTGAGATATGTTTCCAGTACTTAATGGTTTCTTCTGTTGGTTGTGGTGCACTACTCCACGTATTGGTACGGGTATATAAAAACGTCATTGTATTTGGTTTTAGTTAAACGTTGGTTATTATATACTATCGCTTGATAGTTCGGTTGATCTTAATTTATTTCTTATTTCTAATACTGCTAGACACTTATTTTATATACCCTTTTGGGTTTTTCTTAGATATTTTACTTGTACTCACTGGTACACCTATCTTCCCTCTAGTTGAGTTACGTATTTGTAAAGGCTTATCAGTTAGATAAAGTTTTTCACCTGAATACATAGAGTCTTTGCTAGCTTTCACAAAAGGTCTTTGAGGAGATTTTCTTATCACAGGTGATAATTCGCCTTCATCAACGTTAGTTCCTTTTACTAATTTATTATTTGCATCCATAAAGTTTTGACCTGAATCAGTGTACTGAGGTTTTCTTTTAGAGTTAGCAGCTTTTCTAATAGTTTTAGAAGCTAAGTTGTTCATTGATCTATTAGTTTTTCCTCCTGGTGTTAACCCATTCATTTGAGCCCCACCTTTTTTTCTTGCTTTTTTATTATTCATATTATATGTTTTTCATGTGTTTCATAATAGGACTTCTATGAGATCCACCTTTAGCTTTTTTATCAGCTCTGTTATTTTCTAAGTAATGTAATCTGGCAGAAGCAGATAAGTCTTTGTTATAAGCTTGTTTAGCATCATAATTTTCCCCTGACATACTAACGCCATATTCGCTATTAGCGCCTTTTCTATTTCTTTTTTTGGCACCCTCCATCATAGAAGGACCCATTTTTTTACGCCTCTTTGCTTGTTCTCTAGTTAACCCATCAGGAGATTTATAGCTATCTTTTTTAGAATTAGAGCTAGTTGAAGGAGGAGTAATATTTTTTGTCTCAGCTACGCCGTTTTTTGCTCTCTTAATTTTAGGTTTTCTTGAAACTGGTTTTTTCAGTCTTGGCTTTTTTCTCATTGGATTAGCCATTGAAGCACCATCCATACCAGCATCTCCTGCAGCTTCTGCAGCGTCACCCATACCTACGTCTTCCATTTTACGAGCAGCAGCTTTTCCAGCTATATCAGCAGCTTTTGCAGCTCTACCTTTTTTACCACCACCATACGTTTTTCTATCTATCTTCTTCTGGCCTTTTCTTGCTAGCTTTGCTTGTTTTGCTTCTTCTTTAAGAGCTTGACCTCCTGCTTTTTCAGCAGTTTTTGCTGCTTTTTTAGCATCTTTAGCGGCTTTTTTAACCTTCCTTGCGTCGTCCAAAGACTTAAGACCTTTTTTACCCGCTGAAAATCCTTTTTGTAATAATCCCATTTTTTTAGTTTTTATTTTTATAGTGCACTTATTATAGTATTCACTTATTTATTAATTTATTTACTGTTGTTTTAGTTTGATTTTTTTAAATTCCTTAGTTTCTTTTATATTTCCTGGATAATACTCGTTAGTTATTAAAGAATATTTAGGTAGATCATATGTTTCTCCAAACTGTGACCAGTTTCCGTTATCTATATCTTTAGCAGTATAATAGGTTATATCCATTATAAAGAAATTGCCTAACTCGTTCTCAGGTCTATATATACCGTTTACATAACTTGTAATCTCTCTTGGGTGTAATTGACAACATGGGCATCTTTTTATTTCATTTACGTAAACACCTACGTCTAAGTCTGAATCAACTTTGAAATCACCGCTTACTCTGCTACCATAGACTACTATATCTAAGTATTCTTTTTCACCTATTATTTCTAGTATTCTATTTAGAAGTTTAGCTTTATCTTGGTCATCCCAGTTTTGTATCAATTTCATACTATAGCTTTAAACTCTACGTCTATCATGCTATAGTCTACCATGTCATAACCACCTTTATCTACACTAACAGCTCTCCATGGAACTTCGTCTGACATAACGCCTTGAAATTTACCTGTGCCATAATTACTAGCGTATTTGACTTTATATTGAAACTCGTATATATTTATTCCGCTTGGTGATTGACCTATAAGCTTGATGTTTTTCTTTAATCTTCTATCGCTACTAGTAACTGATGTAACAACACCGTCTTTTATTACAAATGTTAAAGAAGCAGAGTTGTTACCATTTCTAACTGTAAAGGTAGATGTTATACCTGCTGAATTATCAGAAGAGTTATACTTAGCTCTTATTGTGCCTGTACCTACACTGGTGCCATCGTCTACAGTTATAGACGATCCATCTATTACTATTTGAGGAGAAGAATCATTAGCAGGTCCTCTTAATTTTAAAGATCCACTAGTTCCAGCACCTATAAAAGTATTAGTACCATCTGACAGCATGCAGTACTCTACTCCTGACATGCCTTGTGTTCCTATAAAACCATAACTAGTCGAACCAGCCCAAATTCCTATTTCCATACCACCGTCAGTACCAGGAAAAACTGTATTACTACTAAATGTTTTAATACCTGCTACAGTTTGGTCAGTTGTTGTAAGCACTGCTCCACTAAGTGAATCTATATATCCAGCCCCGTTTGTAAGTTCGTCATTATTTGTTGGTATTGTAGTTGAGTTAAAAGCATTACTACCAAAAGTCTGCGTCGCTTTGTTTATATTATTACTACCATCTAAAAATAAAGGACTTGATCCAGTAGCGCTATTGCTAACTGGAGTATTCAATGTAACATTAGTAGCATTTATCGTTAATATAGTAGCACCACCAGCATTTATTCTAAAGGTATCTGCAGATGGAAAACCAAAGTAAGTATCTCCATCGCCTGTGTGGTATATGTAATTAGGCATGAAATTTGTACCAGCAAGATTAGTGGTGCTGGAAAATGTAGTGGTGCTAGAAAAAGTACTAGTACCATTAACTGTTATGCCATCTAAAAAATTTACTGCCATTTAATTTAATTTGATTTTATTTTATCCTACGTTGTTAATTAAGCATCTTATATTAGCTGTAGCTGCCGTTGTAACTACTACTTGATTAACACTTGTTCTATCTACAGAAGCATACACTGTTTCGTAGCTTGAAGCATCGTATACTTGAACTATAACATCATAAGTATTGAGGTTATGGTTAAAAGTATGGGTAGTTCCAGAAGAACTAGTACCTGCAAAGCCCTGCGAAAGACCGGCTTGGAAGTAAGTTTTTAACGTACTTAACTCAATAGCTTTTTGCTCAAAGCCCGTCATATCTAGTATGGCAATTCTATCCGCGTCTACTATAGCGTTGCTTATTAAGTTTAAATTCTTTATAGACCAACCTATTGTCGCTGTACCAGCAGAGTAAGCAACAGCCATACCCGCTGTGGATGCAGAGTTATTAGCCGCAACATTACCAATACCAACTGTCGATGCCGTTGCTAAACCAACATTATTTTGAACAGTCACCCAGTCAGCTAAAGCTGTTGGAGCATCGCTTTGAGCAAATAAGAAATCACCAACTTCAACAGTTTCAGTAAAGAAACTACCAGCAGCTGTTACAACATATGCCCAACCTTTTTTAATACTTGCAGATGGACTTGAATCAAGATCCGGTGTATTAGTAGCAGCGTCATAACCGCCTTGAAATACTAAGTTACCAACTACAGCATTGTCAACATATGTTTTATTTACTGCATCTGTACCAGCTGAAACTGTGTCTATGCCTTGAATACGACCTGTGCCACTTAAGGTTATATCACCACCGCCAACTGTTAAATCACCAACTGTGGTAACATTATCTGCTAGGCCAATCGTAACACTTCCCTGTGATGCTGCGTTTATTTTAGTTTGATTAGTCGCTCCTATAAAATTAACAACGTCGGTAGAACTATCACTACCAGTAAGTGTTATTGCAGCTACGTTACTGAATGGTACGCTAGTTGGTAAAGTGTAAGTAGTATTAGTATCTGAACCACTAGAAGCAGAAGTTATTAGACCTTTTGCATTAACTGTAATACTTGCATTAGTATAAGAAGCTGCTGTAACACCACTATCAGCAATACCAATAGTATAATTAGCAGCATCATTACTTCCAGCTAATGAAATATCCATATTACTACCTGGCTTTATTGTTAAATCACCACCTTGACCTATAGTAAATGGTCCTGAGCCTCCGCCGAATATATTAGCGTTCCAGCTAGTCATACCAGACGTATCAGTCCAAGGTACATTAACAACTGCTTGGCCAGAAGAGTTTAGCTGTAAACCATAAGTTCTACTAGCTGTAGTTGTTACTGAATTAGCTGCTACTGATTGATCTGTGTCAGAGAATAATTCTATACCACCTCTCGTTGTTGCGGTTGCTTCGTCTAGACCTATAGATAAATTAAATCCATTAGATGTGGTAGTCATACCTAAGCCTCCTACAAAAACTACAGCAGCGCCATTAGTTACACTAGCAGAAGTACCTGAATCACCAGTTATTGTCCAGCCAGTATATGTTCCAGCTGAAGGATCAACCCAATCTGAACCGTTGTAATACTTGAATAAGTTTGATGTTGAATTATATATTATGTCTCCTGCGTTTGCTGTTCCAGGGTCTGATGCTAAATTCTGCAACCTAGCGTTTAATAACTGATTGTCGTTTAAATCTAAGTTATCTAAAAATTTTACTGCCATTTGTTTAGTTTAAGTATGCTTCTCCTGAAAAAGGAGCGCTAAATCGTATTGTTATTTGGTTTTTTGAATCGTAAGTTATATCTCCTATGTTAACATTTTTGCCTGAGTCAACAACTGTTGCGCTAGGATATTTGTTTAAGTTGTGCTGAATAATCCATGTTGCAGAAGGTACTCCTTGTCTAAAGTCAAAAGTAACATTGTTAAAACTACTTATAGCTTTTAAATTAGTGTTTTTAGTCTTAAATTTAGGATCACTAGCTTCTGCATCAGATATTATTATCTCATCTTTAGAATCTAATGGACCTTGTTTAAGTGGGTAACTACTAATTATCGGCATATACGCTGTTTTTTTAATTTCTTTTTAGGTTTTTTACCTAATTATAGTTTATTACACAGAAATATTGATTTTTACATGCTACACACAAGTGTTTAGGGTGACAAATGCCCCTTATTAGTAGCTCTAAGCGGCTAATGTCACTGTTTATTAGATATATATAAGTTATGTGTTGCCCTACCACAATATTATTTTGTATTTTCTAGCAAACACATTTTTATATTTCGGGCTTCCCCATGTTTTTAAAATTTTGTTTTGTATATATACGAATTTTCAGTACGATATTGCGCGACATTGTAGGCCCCCCACTATATACTTTTACTATTACTAACTAATCACAAACTAATTACGACATGTTATAGATAATATATATGTAACAAACAAAAACTAATATTAACGTTACAAATTAAATTAAACTAAATGAAAAATATAACTATAAAAACTATTGAAATCGTTCTTCCAATCATTTTCACAACTTACTTTATCATATTTCTAAATATAAAATAATGTAAATCACAGTGAGAACATGTGTAAGACTTCTAACTAATAATTAACATACAAACAAAGTTACACTTTCACAAACTAAAAACGATTAACTAAAGATAATAATAATAACTAAACTAAATATAAACTAATAAAAATAAAAACTATGAATAATAATAAACTAACTACTAAAAGATTTGTAATCAGAAAATCATTACTCGGTACTAATACAGTAATCACTTTCACTAACAAAAAAGATATAACATTCACTTATAATCATGATGAAATTTACACTAAGTTTCAAACTAAATTTGACGAGATGAATTGCTTTCAAAAGTATAAAAGTTATACAAATAGTAATACTGTTCCAAAATTCTGTAGAGAATTAAGTACTCAGTCTTAAAACTAAAAGTCGACGTTGATAGTAATACTTTAACGACTATAAATAACACGAACATATTACTCAGCACATAACTGAAATGGTTGGAAGTGAGATTCGATTTCTCACTCAGTTACAAACTAATTACGACAAAGTGTCGATAATAATATAAACTAAATAAAATAAATAATATGTATAATCCTAATAATCCTTCAAACTGGTCTTGGTCAAAAGCTTTTGACGAAATGAACAAAACAGTAAATCAAGCTGAACTCACTCAGCAATCTATAAATCACGTACTCAATTATCCTGGTGAGGCTAATGGTGTCTTTATGTCACTAAGTAAATCACAACAAGATGATGTTTATGAAATACTAGATCAAATATTATGACTCATAATCTAAATACGACTATTAACAAAGTAGCTTTGGAAATATTCAACAAGAATTATAATGAGTTAAATAAAACTCAAAAACAAACTTGTAATCAAGAAATGATTGATAATAAAAAGTGGTTAGCTCCTTTTTGGAAACAACCAGGTTATCAAAGTGAAACTGATAAACTATGTGAAGAACTAGGAATTTTTAACTATAAAAATAATAACTAATAAATAAATAAATATGAATAAAATAATAATGACTCTTGGAGTAGCTAGTTCCTTACTAACTTCTCCTGTAGAAAAAGATGGAACTGAAGTATATTCCTCAACTCAACTAGTTTATGCTATGGATAATATAGAAGACATGAAAGAGTGGATTGGTGAAGATGTAAACAATGGTAGAATGTCAGAAGAAATAGCTGAATCTTACTTTGAAACACTTGATGAAACTCACGGATTTGTACTTGATTTCTACAACAAACAATGTAAATAATAAAAAATAAAAACTATGATAAATAACTATGAATTTGAAATATACTATGGTGACATTGAAGAACCACTATATTTAACTAACGATAAAAACTATATTTGTGACGACATGAGAGATTTCATGGAAGAACTAGGAATAATAATGAATGAAGTAATATATAAAGTAAAACTAATTACAGACTAAATACGACTAGAGATGGATAATAACAATATGAAATATATAAACACAGACAACTTAACAGCAATCAATTACGGTGATGGTAGTATCAAACTCATGATCTACAACAAACATAAATCTCCTTATGGTTATTCACCTCGCGATCTAGTTGTCTCACTGTTCGGTGTTTCAATGAAAGAATTTACGTACAACTATGTACAAACAGAAGTAGACAAAGTGTATTCTACTTTCAACTATGATGAAATACACGAACTAATAAATAAAATAAATTATGAAACTAACTAGAGAAGAAAAAGAAGAGATTACTTGGAGAGTAACCGACTCATTATACGAAAAACTAGCTAATGAACTAGAATATGAACTTGAAGAACATAATAACTTCACAGAAACTAATGATGCTTATATGGATTTATTCAATGAAATGACTATAGAAATAGTAAAGTATATGAGAAGTGAACTATTTCAACCAATGACTAATGAAGATTTAAAATAATAATATGACAGAACAAAAAGCAATTGAAGCAATCGCTAATGATATACAGGATGGTATCTACGGTTGGACACAGAAATGTGGAACAGAGTGGCAGAAGTGGACATACTCACTAAATCTAGCTAGAAAAATATACGAAGGTGAATTAATAATAGAATTAAATGCAGATAATGAATAGAGATAGAGAATGGGACTTTATGGAAGAACATAGAGAGCTAATTAAAAGAGAAGATGAAAGATCTTTACTAGCAACTTTTGGAATAGTAGTTAGAGAACTAGCTATTCAATGTCCTAACGACCAAGAACTAGGTAAAGAAGTAAGACAATTAATTAAGAATTACAAACTAAATACGAACACTAATAGATAATAATAACATGAAAACAATTAAATTTTACCCAAGTGACAGATCACTAATCAGATTAGACGGTCAAATGCTAAAAGGCTACACTATTAATAATATACCAGACGAATATACAAGCTGGTTTAACTACAAAGGCTTAACTTACATAACAAGTTGACAAACAACTGACGAACATGGTGCCTTACAATTTAAAATAAGGTCAGCTCATACTTAACCGGTATGGGCTTTTCGTGGTATGAAATGTAACCACAATATCCCACAAGCAAGACTAGATCTTGGCTATAAAGTCTGTGTCGACTGTTCAACTGAAGAAAAACTCGGTTGTATTGACACTATCAATCATAAAACCGGCAATACTGTTCAAGTAATGTCACGTGAAGATGCAGACAAAGCTAGTAAATTAACAAAACGAGCAGGTTTTGGTATACTAAGATCTATGGCAGGTGGTTCAAGTCAACGTAAAACTAAGTATAAATACGATGGATGCTCAACTACTTATGTAGGTAACGACGTAATGTTCGAGCAAATAGGTAAAACTTACATCGATTTCTTAGATGTTGACAAAGAAATTGCAGAGCGCTATCTTGATCGAGCGCTAGACAACGTAGAAATATCTCAATTACAATATAATAAGATAAAACTACTATGTCACAGTCTAAATACGATCACTATTGGATAATATATTAAATAATATATGAATAAAATAACAAAACAACTCGAAAACTTGTACTCTTGGACAAAATTCTATCAAGATCGAGGTAATAAAGAAGCAATTAGAAAATGTCAAACTGAAATCGCACAGTTGAAACAAGCGTTTAATCAATTAAAATCTAAAAAATGAAAGATACTAACGCTATTGAAAAAGCACTAGAAAGTAAGTGTAAACAAGAAATAAGCCAAGTAGTCAACGTTTTTATGAACGAACTCGAAGTAAAAATCAGAGGTGAATATAGTTCAGCTAATTATTACGACTTTACATCACCAAATGGTAACGGAAAAGCAAATTTTCACGTTATGGGTACTGAGCAAATGAGAAATGTACTATTTAGAATGATTTCAAATGCTCATCTTGAGTCTATGGTTGCTTTAAAATCAAAAGAATTAATTAAAAAACTTGAATTAGTATGAAAAATAGAACACTAAACGAAATTAGACAATCAAAAGAGTATCAAACAGCTAGAGAAACAGCAGGTAAATACGAAGATTGTACAGGTGACGTTAAAACTGGCCACGCTGCTGTAGCTTTACAAGAATTAAAAGGTGAAAACTTTTATAGAAATCCTTTTTCTCATGCAGATGTAGACAAGACTGTCAAAGTTATAGTAGAAAATCTTAAAAACGAGATGTATGATATAATATTTCAAGCGGTTTGTGATGAAATGAATCAACATTATGTGTTTGACTCAACAGAATACTTAACTGAAGCAGGTTTAGAACTGTTTGAAGACGAATGGTTCGAGTTTTACCATACACATCACGGTGATATTATTCATCAAGTAATAAAAGAGATCACAAACTAAATACGAACACTAAAAGATAATATAAACATGTTATACGATAAATTAAAACCACATATCAAAGCCAAGATGAAAGAAAATGCTGAAGAGTATAAATCTGTAAACTGGCTATTTGATACACTAAAACAAAAAGACAATTATTCTGACTTAACTATTGAGCAAATAAGATCTATCTGTACATTTGGCGATGTATGGTATTATGATCTTACGCAAAAAGAGTTAATATGGGGTGATTGGCTAACAAAACAATAAATATGAACGAAGAAAAACTAGCTTTAGAAACATTAAAAGCACTAGGTGCTAAAGACACATCAAGTCCATCTCAAATAAAAAGAGGTACAACTTGCTTTACATTACCAACAGGTGACTGCGTATCTGAACACAAAACAGGTTATATCAGAAAAAATCTACTAAATAAAAACGGTGGAATATATACTTGTTATCAACTAAATCCACAATATAAGACAATTGAAAAGTCTATAAGTTGGAATGGTAAAGAGCGTGCTGACGAAAGAAACAACAGAATGTTGATCTGGAACAGAGCTGAAAGACTAAAAAGACTTGTATTATATACAATAAAACAAATAAACAAGTCAAATGGATAATGACAAAAGAGATCTAGCGCTAATATTAGTAGCATTGGCGCTAGTTATGTTTACAATACTACTAACAATTAACTTACTAAATTAAATAATATGACACTAACTGAAGAAAAAATGATTAAAATAGCTAAGAAATCTCTTGGCTTAACAACAACCGATAGCTTTAATGATGGCTGCGACTTGTACTGCTACAATGAATCTACTGTAGATGGCTACGATGTATGGGTATTAACTCATAGCTTAAAAGACGTAAACATATGTGAAAACGTATACTATTATGAATCTGACTTAGCGTCTGCTGTTATGGAAGAAATTCAATACAATGGCGGTAGCGAAACTCTATTACATATGGATGAGTATCTATGGGATGACTTATATATGGATGACCAAATGCTTGAATATTTCGGTGAAACTATCGACGACATTATTGAAAATAATGAAGAAGAAGGTTATGGCTTAACGCCAGCTGAAATACAAGAATTAAAAGAAGAATATGGCTTAGAGCCCGAAGAAATTGAAGAAACTGTTAGTTAGTTAATAGTAGTTTAGTTTCCACGATAGTTACTGAATAGGCCCGACCAGCAGGTAACGAAAGTAGCATTAGCTCGTACTCAAAAGGTACGGGCTTTTCGTGGTATGAATAATATAAATATGATGAAAGCGTTTATGTTGTTAGGAGATCTATCAACTAAACAAGGTGACGAGCTATCAGATATGGCCGTCAAATACCAAGAAAAAATAGCTTTTGCTACAATGAGAGCTAGTATACCTGATTGGCAACCGCCAAGTAACTGGGATAGTCTAAGTAATGAAGAAAAAAATAAAAGACTTAAAAAGTTACAATCAGTGTAATCACAAACTAAATACGATAACTAACGGATAATATTAATATGAAAGAAGACGCAATAGAAAAATTAGCTCAACTATTATTTGATAAAATAATGGAAAAGCAAGAAAAAGCAGATATAGAATATGCTGATCAAATACAACAGCTATATAATAACGGTTATGTTATAGAGAAATCTATTAAAAAAGATGACATGGAAGGCTTAAACAGTGAAGAAAGACTAGTCGGCGAACTAGCTAGACTACAGACTATCATGATGATGTTTGAAGACAAAGAAGAATACGAAAAAGCAGCCGTAATACAAAAGAAAATTGAAGTAATAAATAGAAAATTAAATGAAGGAAGTGGAAAATATTAAAGCTATGCTAGCGCATAAATACAATGAAGATAAAGCAGATTACCCTGCTTATATACAACCAAAACTAGACGGCGTACGTTGTCTATTTACTGCCAAAGGCGCGTTCTCTCGTGCTAATAACCAGTTTATGAATGTAGATCACATAACAAAAGATTTAAAGCCTGTATTTGACAGATACCCTACGCTAATTCTTGACGGCGAGCTATACAATCACGGATTAAAAGATGACTTTGAGAAGATTATATCTCTTGTTAAAAAGAAAAAACCAACAGATGCTGACAGAGCTGAAGCTGCAGAACTAGTACAATATCATATATATGATGTAGCTAGCTTTCCTCATGCTACTTACACTTGGCGTATGAATTTTGTAAACTCACTTAAAAATTCAGCTATGTTTAGAACTAGCAGTTGTTTATGTATTAGTGATACTAAAGTAGCTCTAGATTTTGACGATGCGCAAAAGCTGCATGCTAAAAATATTAAACTAGGTTATGAAGGCAGTATATACAGATCTATGGAAGGCAAGTATAAAGGTACAAGATCATGGGATCTTATGAAGTTCAAAGACTTTCACGATGCAGAAGCTATTATTGTAGACTTTGTCGCAGGTAAAGGTAAAAGAACAGGTACACTAGGTAAGTTTATAATGCAAGATTATGAAGGTGTTGAGTTCGGTTGTCCACCTGGTAAAGGTTACAACTATGATGCTCTTGCTGAAATGCTAGAAAATGCAGCACAATATGTAGGTCAACTAGCTACATTTACATACTTCGAGCGTACAAAAGCTGGTAGCTACAGACATCCACATTACAAATGCTTACGTAACTATGAATGATTTTATAGAATATTATAGCAATGTTTGGCTAAAACAAGCTATAAAAGACAATAATTGTTCGACAGAGCGAGAATTATACAATAAAACTTTAATAGATAATGAGTGATCCAATAAGCTACATGCCTTGGCTGAAGAAAAATGAATGGCAAAGCGATTTATACTACTGTGAAATGTGCAGTGAATTTATGACAGAAGAACATCACAATTTTTGTGATATATGCGACAAATGCAGAGACGAATACCCTGAATTATGAGAAAATTAACAACAATAATAGCAACTTGTTTATTACTAGCTAGTTGCTCTAATACTAAATGTGTAGGTAATCTACATAAAACTAAATATCAACATAAACATACATGCGCTGCATTTAGATAATGAGAAGATTAATATATGACATGTTCTATGCTGATGAGATCAGTGAAGACGTTGCTTACAAACTAATTGATAAGCTAAATAAAATAAGAGACAAAACTAAATATAGTTGGGAAAGATAATACTAGCTCGCACTCAAAAGGTGCGGGCATTTGTAGGTATGAAAGAAATGCTTAAAAAACGAAGATGTTTATCACATAGAAAATATGTAACAAAGCGAATGGCTGAGTTACAAAACGAAATATTTGCAGATGCAATGGCAACTGGAATAGTTAACTTAGAAAAAAGAAAACAATTATTAAAATATAAAGAACATTTAAAAAACCTATGACAGAAAAAATAAAACCAATATTTAATTCTTTTCAAGAATATATACAAGCAGAAGATATGATATTTCAAACGTTACATGAAAGGGTGACACATAGTACTAAAGATAAAGAGTAAGGGGCAAATGTCACACCGTAATTTAACATACTTAAACAATAATAGGATAATATACCGAAGATACTCTTCAGATAATCCAACATCAAGTCACGGCTGGGGTTGGTATTATGCTGATGGTACTCACGGTTATTATGCCTTGTTTAATAATAAAGCTAAGATAAATACTATTAGATCTTTAAAATGGCATTTACTTACGTTGTGGTATTTAAACCCTGAGCTTGATAAAACTAAATTTATACAACTAGCTGAATATATTATATACAAAAAAAATGGATTTGTTACATTTAGTATAGGTAGTAAATTAATAAATCAAATTATTGAAGATGTATTTAGACAAGATCTTGACACGCCGCCTAAAAATAGACTACGTAAAATAGTGTTTAAAGATTCATCAGGATTAAGTACTATTGATAAACTACAAATTGTAGGCCAAATAATTGGCCAAGCAAAAGGAATTAAACAAGATGACGTATATGAAGCAATGCTATATATACACGAACAAGGTAAAATAACAATACCTAAGATAGCTAAAGCATTGAAATGTACCGAGCGCACTATCTACAGACACATGAGTGAAGAACTCAAAGAAGAAAAAAAACTTTTAAATAAACAATATGAAAAAGTATAATATAAAAAACTACATCAGGTATAAAGATGATAGAAAAAGATCTATACAAAACGTAAAAAAGAAAAGATTTGTAGACTACACTCCAGCAGAACTTAAAGTTATATTTTTACCTTTAGTAGAAAATATATCTAGAAAATTTGCAACTTCACAAGAAGCTTCAGGTGTTATGTCTATTATGGATATAATGCAAGAAGGTAGCTTACAGCTATGTAAAGCAGTAGATAAAATAGATAGAACAAGACTAGTGCAATCTGAAGACGTAGAACAAACTTTAAAATCTTTTTTAGCTAAAAGAATAAGAGGCGGCATACGCAGAGCTATTGACACTAACAGAGGTACAATGCGTATACCAGAACATAAATTAAATGAAATAAGAAAAGATGGTGGTAAAGATAAAAAAATGGTTGCTATGTTTTTTAATAGTATATTTTTAAGTATCGATGCTAATCCATCAGATGAGAATATGGTTTATCAAATACCTGATAAATCAGACCCTTATAATGAAATACTGCTAAACAGCTACATAATGAGTTTATTGAATAAGCATTTAAATTCTGATGAAGTTCTTGTTTTAAGCAAAAGTTATGGTCTTGATGGCAATAAATGGTCTGCTAATGATATAGCGACAGCTTTAGAAATAAAAGGTGTCTCTGCATATGTTAGAGTATCAGAGCTAAAAAAACAAGCAGTACAAAAACTTATAGATAATGTAGATCACTCGCAAGTGCTTGATTATCTGTAAATTATAATATAAACCTGTAATTATATATATATGACAATAAACCAAAAATTAACCAAAATTCAAACAGAGTTTAAATCAAAGA
>Ga0222716_10001038_pt1 | contig 23411 bp, 30 predicted proteins | sample C33_13DmetaG_FD_165044 | JGI IMG/M metagenome (GOLD analysis project Ga0222716, IMG submission 165044) | Estuarine water microbial communities from San Francisco Bay, California, United States - C33_13D | ecosystem: Environmental > Aquatic > Marine > Unclassified | place: USA: California... | reverse complement strand
TTACAAAATAATATACAATGGAAATTAGAAAAAACAGGAGATAAAAATGTCAAACATAATTCCAATACACTCAAAGAAATTAGCGACCAAAGACGTAATAGAAGGGGAGCGTTGCTTGAGCAATATAAGTCTAGTGGGTTGGCCTAGGGAGTTTAATTGTAAACAAGATGATTTGTTAGCAGTAGAACAAAAACAAAATATCATACAGGTTAGAGAACATTATCTAAATTTGTTACAACCTAGTGAACCAACATATATATTAGGCAAGATAGAAATATTAGAGAGTCGTTATTATCAGCGTGATACAAATCCAACAGTGCAAGATGAGATTGATAAAGAATGGATTGAAGATTTATTGGAATATCCATCTGATTTAATTGAATTGGCTTGTAATAATTGGCGTCGTAGTAATAACAACTATGCACCACGTTCAGCTGGTGTGTTAATGGACAGTGTAAAGCAAGAATATGTTAGGCGCGTTGTAATATATCGCAAAGCAGTTAGTGTTTTGGAGATTATAAATGCTAATAAATAAAATATATGACGAAGTTGAACGTTGTCCTTGGTGGACAATATCACAAGTTGCATTTGTATTAAATACAACACCAGCAAGCATAACAGGAACTTGTAGCGCGGCAGGTACTACATTTAATAAAATTAAAATGAATGAAGTACGTAGATTAAAAGAATATGAAATTAATAGTAAAATGCTACGTGGAATTAAATTATAAAAAGTAAATAATTTACTTTACATATAATATATAGTTTGATATATAATTGTTATAGGCAATTAAGCCACCTAAAATAAGGAAATAAAATGAAGTGTAGTAAGTGTAAAACTATAATAGATAATCGTGACGCTAACATTACCGATGGTGTTGTTAGTTGTTACGACTGTTACTACGAGCCTATCAGACTTAAAATTAGTTTATTAGATTGGGATTTAGCAACACAACAAGAACGTGCAGAAGCTATTGAAAATGGTAAGACAATGGTGCGTGAATTAGTGCGCTTTATATTATGTGCAAGTGCTACATTTGGTTTTACATTGTTTGCCATAGGATTAGCAGGGTGAATAAATATCTTTACAAACATAGGAATAAGGCATTATGGTTATTTGTATCTGTAATGCTTTATTACACAATTTAGGAGCAAACACATGGAAGCAGTTGAATTTAAAGCTAAAATGAATAATCACGGATTTAATTTTGCTAGTTTTGCAAGGTTTGTAGGTGTAAATAGAAGCACTATTATACGCTATTGCCAAGGTGCAATTACACCAATACCAAATGTATATTGTCAAATATTATTATGGTTAGATGAGGGTAAATTAGAAAAGCCTATAATAAAAAAGAAAAAAAAATATATAAAACATAGTGATGGATAACGAAGTTACACGATATATACAGTATATAGAAATTTCAAATGGTGATGCTTGCGTTGTTTTAGATGATGGAAGTATATTGGGAGGAGTGTTTTCTCTCAGTGCGGCAAGCACTGCTGGTACACATAGTTATGCAGTAATTAATGCTTATATAATTAATGAAAGTACATTACTAAATGAATTGATAAAAAAGCATAATAAAAGTTAATGCCTAAAAAACGTACATGGACAGAATATAAACATAATAAAGCTATAGAATTATGGCATACAGATTTATCAACTATAATAATTGCTGAAAGATTAAATGTTACTTATGCAAGCTTACAATTGCATGCACATAGAAATAGAAATGATTTACCAAGACGAACAAAAGTTAAAATAAAAGATGTAAAAAAAAAGAATATAAAACAAAGATATAAAAGATATGCTGATAATAAAGAAATAAATAAAGCTGTTAAATTATGGGAACAACAGGCATACATAAAAGATATATATAAAACATTAAAGATGAGCGAAAAAACATTCGCTAAAATGAGAGAATATGCTCCAGCTAGATTTAAAGAAAGAGATAAACAAAGACGAATAAAGCGTGATGATTATATAATAACTGAAGGTAAGATTGCTAAAGTTGGCGAGGGTTATAGACTAAAACACATAACTGGTTATCTACATATGTCAGGTAAAACAATAACAATACAGAAAATATATTCATGGCGCGGAACATATAAACAAGCACTTAATATGATTGATGCTTGCAGATTTGAATTAACAATTATAAAAGAATGAAAGAAATTATATGAAACAAGTTGGCAGAAAATATGATAGCAATAAAGCTAGAATGGACTTGTTACCACCAAACACATTATTAGAGGTTAGTAATGTGCTTGGCGTAGGCAGTAGAAAATACGACGATAATAATTGGTTATATGTTGAAGGATATAAAAAGAGATATATAGCGGCGGCATTAAGACATATAAATGCACATCAGAGAGGTGAAAGGTATGACAGTGAAACAGGACATAGCCATATAAGCCATGCAATAACTTCACTAATGTTTATAAATGAAAGAGCAATAATTGATGATAAAGCCAAATCCGAAAAACCAGCCAAAGCGTAATGGCAGACCTTATAAAGTAATAGATTATAAAATGTTAGATAATTTGTGCGCTTTACAGTGCACTGGTGCAGAAATAGCAGGTGCTATGGGAATGGATTATGATACATTAAATAATGGTTTACGACGCGAAACAGGTAAAGGTTTTACGGACTATTTTAGTGAAAAAAGGTCAGTTGGTTTAATTAGTTTGCGTAGGCAACAATATAAAGTAGCAATGCAAGGCAATCCAAGTTTATTGAAATGGTTAGGACAAAATTGGTTAGGTCAATCAGATACAGCACAACAAGTACAAGCAGACGTAAAATTAACTGGATTTCGTATCGTAGAAGATGATATTGATTTATCTGAATGATATTAGAAACAACAGCAAGTAAACCGCAAAAGCAATTTATAATGTCAAATAGCACATTTCCTGCATTTGTTGGAGGTTTTGGAAGCGGTAAAACACATGCACTTATGTTAAGATGTTTGCGTATGTTAATTACAGATGGACAAGACCAAGGTTTTTATATGCCTACATATGGTTTAATACGTGATATATGTTATCCAAGGTGGCGTGAATTATTAAACAGTTGTAATATATCATATAGATTAAATGCGCAGGCTAATTATATTGAATTATTGGGTAAGCGTATTATATTCCGTACATTAGACAGACCAGAGCGTATAGTTGGTTATGAGGTAAGCCATAGTTACGTAGACGAATTAGATACTTTGCCAAAATTAAAGGCTCAGCGATGTTGGGAGCAGATTATATCACGCAACCGACAAAAATTAACAAATGGAACAAATACAGTATCAGTAGGAACTACACCAGAAGGCTTTGGGTTTGTTTATGAGCGATGGAAGAAAAAATCTAGTATAAGTTATGAGTTAATAACTGCGACAACTGAAAGTAATATAAAACATTTACCAGCTAATTATATAAATACACTAAGAGAAACATATTCGCCAGAATTATTAGCCGCATATTTAGATGGGCAATTTGTTAATTTAACAAGTGGAACAGTATATAATTCTTATAATCGTGTTAAATGTAAATCAGATGAAACCATAATATATAAAGAACCATTATATATTGGATGTGACTTTAATGTTACTAAGCAAGCGGCAACTGTATATGTAATAAGAGATAAAATATGGCACGCTGTAGACGAATTAATTGATATGTATGATACACCAGATATGATTAATATTATTAAATCAAAATATAATGAACATAAAATATATATGTATCCAGATGCATCAGGCAGAGGTCGTAGCACTAATAATGCAAGCGTTAGCGATATAAGCTTATTACAACAGGCTGGATTTATAATAAGAGCAAAGCCAACTAACCCGAGAGTGCGTGATAGGATAATGTCAGCTAATCGTGCATTCGAACAAGGTTATGTAAAAATCAACGTGAATAAATGTCCAAGAACAGCAGAATGTTTAGAACAACAAATATATAAAAATGGAGAACCTGATAAAGCAAGTGGTACTGACCACCAAAATGATGCAAGTACATATCCTATAGCATATGAGTTTCCTATTGTTAGGCCAGTAGCTAAAGTAGACTTCTCATTTACAAATTAAATTAAAAGAGTAATATAATTGAAACAAAAGAGGTAAGTTATGCCAGTTGATACAACCAACCCAACCTATGACATATATAAAAATGAATGGATAAAGACAAGAGATGCTTGTAAAGGTTCAGTTGCAGTTAAAGATAAAAAAGCACAATATTTACCCGTACCTGATGCAGAAACTAACCCAATGGGCATTGATAGCATAAGATACAGACAATATTTAAACAGAGCTGTATTTACCAATTATACAGGCCGTACAAAGAATGCATTGGTTGGTGCCGCCTTTAGAAAAACACCAATTATAGAATTACCTGATGGATTGGAATATTTAATAGATGATGCAACTGGCGATGGTCTATCATTAGAACAATTAGCTAAAGATGAATTAAATAACTTATTAGAAACAGGTAGGTCATTATTATTAGTAGATTATCCACAAACAGAAGAAGGTTTAAGCAGTGAGCAAGTTTCTATATTAAATTTAACAGCATCAATTATACCATATAAAGCTGAAGCAGTTATAAATTGGAAAACAGATATAATAGCTGGTCGTAATATGTTGACCTTAGTTGTATTAGAAGAACCATATTTAGAAAATAGCGATGAATTTAGTCATGAAAGTAAAATGCAATATCGCGTATTAAGATTAAAAGAAGAAGGTTATTGCCAGCAAATATATAGAGATAATGAACCACATACAGATGAATTTTATCCACGTAAATCTGATGGCAGTGTATTTGATTATATACCAGTTACATTTGTGGGCAGTCAAAATAATGATTCAACTATAGATAATGCTCCTTTATCAGACATAGCAGATGTTAATATGGCGCATTATAGAAACTCAGCCGATTATGAAGAAAGCTGTTTTATAACAGGCCAACCAACATTATTTATTACGCATAGCCTAACGCAAGAACAATGGTCAGAATATAATCCAGAAGGAATAAAAATAGGTAGTAGGGCTGGTCATGTGCTAGGTGACACAGGTAGTGCTAATTTACTACAAGCAAATCCTAATAACCTTGTTATGGAAGCGATGAAAGGCAAGGAGCAACAAATGGTAGCTATTGGTGCACGCATAATAACCGATAGAGGCGGCAATGAGACTGCTGAAGGAGCTAGAATACGCTTTGCATCAGAAAATAGCGTACTCGGTGACATTGTAGGCAACTTATCATCTGCTATTAAATCTTGTATTTATTGGGTGGGTGAATTTATGGGTGTTGAAACAGATGAATGTATATTTACAATAAATAGAGAATTTTACGATAAAATGGTAGACCCACAAACAATAATGAGTTTAGTAACATTACTTGACAGACAGATTGTTAGCAGTCAGGATATATTTGATAGATTAAAAGCTGGTGGATTAATAGACGCAGAGCGAAAGCTAGAAGATGTGCAAGAAGAAATAGGAGATTTATCTCCATTGGTATAAAGGAATGAAATGACATTATCTGTAAATTATAAAAAGACAGAAGATTTAATACCATATATAAATAATAGTAGAACTCATAATGACATACATATTAAACAAATAGCATCTTCGATAAAAGAATTTGGTTTTACTAATCCTATATTAATTGACGAAGATAATATGACTATAGCAGGTCATGGCAGGCTAATGGCGGCTAAATCATTAAATATAGATGAAGTGCCAACTATAACATTAACAAATTTAAATGAAGAACAACGCAAAGCATATGTTATTGCTGATAATAAATTAGCATTAAATGCTGGTTGGGATATTGATATATTAAAAAATGAATTACAAGAATTATCTGATATGGATTATAATTTAGATTTGATAGGTTTTGATATAAAAGAGTTAGAAAGCATATTTGACCCATTAAGCGATAATACAGAATTAAAAGAGGAAAAATACGAACAAATATATAATATCATAGTTAATTGTGATAATGAAAGTGAACAGGAAAGAATTTATAATGAATTATTAGAAAAGGGATATCAGTGCCAAGTTCAAAGTTTGTAGTCGAAAGTAAAATACCATCTTCATTTAGAGTTGAAAAAGTAAAAGGACAATTTGATTACGATGCATCAATTGTAAGAAAGGAATTTGATGTCGATATACCAATTGAAGATATTGAATGGAATATTGGATTAATAGTAGGTGCATCTGGTTCAGGTAAAACCACTATAGCTAAAAAGGTATTTAAAGACTTTGATTTATTTGATGGATATAAATGGAGTAATAAAACAGTAATTGATGATTTTGATAAAGAATTAAGTCCTAAACAAATAACTGAAGCATTAAGTAAGGTTGGATTTAGTAGCCCACCTGATTGGTTAAAGCCATTTAATATATTATCTAATGGTCAAAAAATGAGAGCTGAATTAGCTAGGTTAATATTAGAAAGTAAAAACCCAGTTATATATGACGAATTTACATCTGTTGTTGATAGGCAAGTAGCTAAAATAGGCAGTGCCGCTATACAAAAATATATAAGGCGAGAAAAGAAACAATTTATAGCTGTTAGTTGTCATTATGATATAGAAGAATGGTTGGAACCTGATTGGGTTTATGATGCAAATAAAAAACAATATTACAGGAGGCGTCTTCGGCGACCCAATATTGAAGTCAAAATTAGACGAGCAACAAAAGATGAATGGCAATTATTTAAGGAGTTTCATTATTTAAGTGCTAAACATAATAATGCGGCACATAAATATATAGCAGAAATTGGTAATGAAGCTGTTGCGTGGTGTAGTTTTTTACATTTTCCGCACCCACACGTAAAAAATGTAAAAAGAGTACATAGAATTGTTGTTAAACCTGATTATCAAGGTATAGGTTTAGGTGGTAGATTTATGTCTAATATGGCTAATCAATATAAAAAAGATGGCTTTAGGATAAGATTAGTTACTTCATCTCCCAATTTTATTCATGGTTTACAATCAAGTAAAAATTGGATAATGACTAGAAAGCCAAGCAGAATAGCAGTTAAAAGAGTTGAAGCTAATCATTCACAAGCTGGAGTAAATACAATGCGTAAAAATTTATCTGTCGATAGATTAACCGCGTCATTTGAATATGTTGGATAAAAATGAGTAAAAAAGATGCAAGGATAGACAAATTAGGTGTAAAAGGTTATAATAAACCCAAGAGAACACCTAATCACCCAACTAAATCTCATGTTGTATTAGCTAAAGAAGGTAATGAAATAAAAACAATACGATTTGGACAACAAGGTGTTAAAGGTTCTCCAGCTAGAAAAGGTGAAAGTAAAGTCGCAAAAGCACGTAGAGCAAGCTTTAAGGCAAGACATGCTAAGAACATAGCAAAAGGTAAAATGAGCGCAGCATATTGGTCAGCGAAGGTTAAATGGTGAGGAACTATGCCCTATAAAAACAAAAGTAAGACAGCTGGCAAAGCTAAAGTTAAGCCAAGCAAGACTAAAGCAAAGCCAAGGCAATACAAAAAGAAATAGCTTATGAGCGTTAATGATACGCTAGAAAGTGCATTTATAAGGCATCAGATATTCGTGCAACGATACGCAAAAGGTCGTGAGCGTGAGGCTGAGGCTTACATAAGGCGACTTATACGAGGCATCAGCAGTGAGTTAGGTCGTGGCGATAACACAGTATACACACAAGCACGATTATCAGCACAGCTAACAGACATGCAGAACTACATGACACGTCTGTCAGATGACTATCAGGCTAAGTTATATAGCGAGATAATAGACTTTGCTAACTATGAGGCAGAGTTTAACACTGAGCTGCTAAGACAGAACGTTGGTAACTATGCCAACTTTACTTTGCCCAGTTCACAGCTGTTAGAAGCAGCTATGTTTACTGATGTTATGCAACTGGAACCGAACAAGGGTTATACAATAGCTAATGCACTTAGGAACTTTGACACTAAGAAACAGACACAGATAATCCAGCAGATACGTGACGGCATCATAAAAGGCAGTACAACAAGTAATATAACCAAAGCAATCGTCGCAATAGGTATGACGCAGCGCAGACAAGCAGCCACACTAGCTAGGACGATAATCAATCGCGTTAGTACAGTTGCTAGAACGACAACTATGCGTGAGAATAGTGATGTGATTAGCCACTACAAATGGGTTGCTACACTGGACAGCTTCACCAGTCTTATTTGTATGGGATTAGATGGTAAGATATTTAAGGACTTAAAGAAGAACCCGAAGCCACCAGCACACTTTAACTGCAGAAGCACTATTAGTTATATAGTAAAGCCAGAATTTAACCTTGGAAGGGACGTTAAAGGCACTAGGCCGAGCGTAGGAGCCGATAACAAGGCTAAGCTGGTTAGTGACGACACAAATTATGCAAAGTGGCTCAGGACGCAACCTAAGGCATTTCAGGACGAAGTGTTAGGCAAGGGCAAAGCTAGTATATTTAGGTCAGGTAAGGTTAAACTAGATAAGTTTGTTGATGCAAATGGCAGACCATTAAGCTTAGCGCAGTTACGTGCATTAGAGCGCAGCATGGGTGGCACTGGAGGAGCTGGAGGCGTGCCGTTAGCGCAAGTGGTACAAGCAGCTGTTGTGACACCTAAAGCAACGCCTATAGAGAAAGCATTAAAAGAGATATTTGAGGAGACACAGATAGTATCACAGGTTAGTGGTTACACAGCTGAACAAATAAAGAAAGATATGTATAATGCGTTGTTGCCAAACCTATCAACATTGACTGCACAGGTTGTAGCTAAAGCACCTAAGTTAAAACGATTTAGCGTCAGTAAAAAAAGAGGTGGTTATTACGCAGGATATGAGGACAGAATAAATGTAAAATATGGCAATGTTGTAAAAGACAAAACGGTTACTACACATGAATATGGACACTTTATTGACGATTTACTAGGTCGCGCAAAAAGCCGAAAAGCTGGCAGCTTCAACAAAGATTTCATATCTAAACAAGATGTTAGATTTATGGAGGCATTTAAGAAGGACAGAAAAGCATTATGGAGAAACAAAACAGAAAAAGATGCATTTGGTAGAGCTTGGTTTAAGGAAACACGTAAAAGAGTAAACGTGCCAAGAGGATATATGATAAAACGTAAGGATAACTACAAAAGCTTTGGCTGGAGTAGTGTTGAAGATATATTAGATGCTATGAGTTTAGGACAATTTCAAAGTAACCGATACATGGCAGGGCATGGTGTTACTTATTATCGACGTAGTGGTGCAAAAGAGACAGAAACATTCGCGCAACTGTTTACATTGCACAAGAATAACAATGCTGCCTCAAGGAAAGCACGTGAACTATTCCCTAACTTATTTAAGGCATTTGATGATATAGTAAACGACTATTTGAGATATAACTAAGAGGATACAAAATGGTACAAAACGCATACGATGTTGCAGTTAAGTTGCACAAAGATAAATTTGGATATGAGCCAGTCATATATGGTGAATTCTGGCAAGAAACACAGGAATGGTTTATAGAGCAGTTTTTAGATGCAATTGACAGCAATATACCCTATGTAGAAGTAGACCCAGAAGCTAATGGGATATTTTACTAATCGTGGCAGAGCCACATAATGCTAACAAACTGGAGGTTACAGCATGACTAACGAACTATTTGAAGGAATTGAGCTAGAGGACGATGTAAAAAATGCTTTGTCGGAAAAGGTAAATCAGGCTATAAAGAGTAGACTAGACGACGAAACAAAAGGACTTAAGTCCAAGGTAGACGAATTATTAGGCGAGAAGAAGCGAGCGCAGCAGGAGCGTGAGCAAGCTCAAGCCGAAGCAAAAGCCCAAGCCGAAAGTAAGGCAAAGGCAGAGAACGATTATAAGCAGTTGTTCGAAGCGCAAAAGGCAGAGGCCGACACATTGCGTGGGACGATTGAGAAAATGAACACTGATATAACGAGAAGTCGTATTAGTGGTGAAGCAGGTAAGATAGCTAGTGGACTAACTAAGGACACTGGCAGAGCAGAATTGCTACAGCAACAGATAAGTCAGAGACTTACTATTGTTGATGGTGAATTGAGGGTAACAGACCAGTCAGGTGCATTAACTGTATCGACACTGGAGGACTTAACAGGTTCTATAAAAACTAACTACCCTTTCTTAGTTGATGGTTCACAATCATCAGGTGGCAGCGCCACAAGAACGCAAGGTAGTGCTGAGCGTGGTAAAGAGATAAGTCGTAATGACTTCGATGGCATGTCACAAGGTCAAAGAGCGCATTATATCAAGTCAGGCGGCAAAATAACCAATGATTAATATACAAACAAAGGAGCCGACAAAATGGCAAATGTATTAACAAACTTGGCGGCTGATATATATAAGGCCGCAGACGTAGTAGGTAGAGAGCTAGTAGGCTTTATCCCTGCATCAACAATCAACGCAGACGGCTCAGAGAGAGTTGCTAAAGGCGATACAGTTCGTGCATCATTCACACGTGAAGCATCAGCCGTAGACGTAGCAGAGAGCATGACTATTCCAGAAGGAACAGACCAAACAGTTGATAGCAAAACACTATCAATCTCTAAGTCACGTGCAGTACAAATCCCTTACACTGGAGAAGATGTAAGACACCTTAACAATGGTATTGGCTTTGAGACTGTTTATGGAGACCAACTCGTACAAGCAATGAGAACATTGTCTAACGAGATTGAAGTAGACCTTGCAACAGAAGCTTATCAGAACGCTTCACGTGCTTTTGGTACAGCAGGAACTACCCCATTCGGTTCTAACTTTGGTGACGTAGCTGAAATACGTCAAATCTTAGTTGACAATGGTATGCCATCAAATGACGGACAGTGTTCACTTATAATGAACTCAGTTGCAGGTACAAACCTACGTCAGTTAGCTACACTACAAAGCGTATCAGACGCTGGTTCTAGTGATTTGCTAAGACAAGGTGTATTGTTAGACCTACAAGGGTTAGCAATGCGTGAGAGCGCACAAGTGCAGTCACACACCAAAGGTACTGGCACTAGCTATCTTGTAAACGACGCTAGCTCAGCTATTGGCGATACATCAATTGCTGCAGATGGTGGTTCAGGTACAATCCTTAAAGGTGACATCATTACAATCAATGGTGACAGCAATAAGTATTGCGTAAACACTGCACTATCTGGTGGTTCATTTGTTATCGGTCAAACTGGACTACGTTCAGCTGCCGCAGACAATGCCGCTATAACAGTAGGAAATAACTACACAGCAAACATTGCAATGCACAGACGTGCGTTAGAGTTAGCTGTTAGAGCACCAGCTGTTCCAGAAGGTGGAGACACTGCAGATGATGCTATCTTGGTACAAGACCCACATTCAGGCATGGTATTCGAAGTGCGTATGTATAAAGGATATCGTAAGGCAATGATTGAAGTTGCTGTTGCTTGGGGTGTAAAAGCTTGGAAGCCAGACTTCATAGCAACACTACTCGGTTAGACGAGACTGATGACAGGGGGCGGCATCTGCCGTCCCTTTACTCACACATAACATAGCGAGGTAAACAAAATGGCACTTAAAAAGAAACCCTCAAAGAAAATTGCCAAGCCCAAAGTGGCTAAAACAGTTAAAATGGTACGACCAGACGGCAAGACCGCAGACGTGCACTCAGCAGAAGTAGAAAACTATCGCTTAGGCGGATACGAAAAGGCATAGACAATGACACTTATTGTTGAAGATGGAAGTCGCGTTGCAGGTGCTAATACATATGTTAGCTTAGCAGAGTTTAAAGCTTGGGCAGATGCAAGGTTAATCACATATAGTAGTGACAGTCATGTTAATGCATATATCTTGCGTGCAATGGATTACATTGAGGACTTGAGCTTTATAGGCTTTAAGGAAACAGAGACACAATCATTACAGTGGCCTAGAGTTAATGTAGTTATTGATGGCTTTGGTTTAGATGCAAGCACAATACCAGACGAACTAAAGGTTGCAGTATATGAGGCTGTTAAGACAGTGATTGATGGTGATAGTAAGCAAGACCCAATAGATAGGCAAGTTGTTAGCGAAAGTGTTGATGTTATATCTATTACATATAAAGATACAGCAGGGCAACAACGACAGACACCTGCATTAACAAGAGCTTTGAGAAAGTTAGTGCAATCACCTAACACAGTTATGCGTGCATAATTATGGCACATGCAGGTTATAACTATTCACCGATAACGAAATCAGCCGAAGCACTCATTACAAGATTTGGTGAGGAGTTTACATTTACACGTACAACTGATGGCGCATATAATCCAGCTACAGGTTCAGTAGCACAGACAACAGCTACATATAAAAAGTATGCTTGTGTGTTTGATTATACAGACGCAGACAGAGCTGGTCAGACAGTGCTGCAAGGTGACAGACGTATGCTTGCTGAAGGTCACAGCTATGAGATAAATGACACAGTGGTTATTAATAGCGATATATTTAAAGTCATTAATGTTGATGAGATAAGACCTAATGGCAGTGATATTGTTGCTGCTAACTTACAGGTGAGAAAGTAATGGCTAGAGCAACAACAGACAAAGAATTTAGACAGTTGGTTGAAAAGTTGCAGCTGCAGAATACAGATGTGGTACGAGGCACTATATTTGCAATGGGCAGTGATATAATACAATCCAGCCCAGTTGGTAACTATAAGCTATGGAAAAAGTATCAGGCTAACCCTAGAGCAAAGAGGCCAAAAGGTTACACTGGAGGTAGGTTTAGAGGAGCATGGCAATCAACATTGGATAGGCCAAGTGGTAGAGTAACCCTACGCAAAGACAAAACAGGCAGTAAGTCACAAGAACGATTAATGAAGGCAGTAGAAGCATTGCAAGCAGGTAATACGTTTTATATGACAAACAACTTGCCTTATGCGGTAGAGTTAGAGTTTGGGCATAGTACACAAGCACCTACAGGCATTGTCAGAAAAGTGTTATTGACATACAATGAGGCTATAACAAAAGCACAAAGCAAGGCTAGAAGATGAGTACGTACTTTAATGATATGCAAGCTGCACTAGATACGCAACTAAGCACACTATCTGGTGGCTATGACATTGCATATCCCAACATAACCTATAAGCCAGTAGGAAACACAACATATTTACGTGCAAGCTTTATACCAGCAGACACATTACAGGTCAGCTTAGGTTCTAATGGCAAAGACGAAACACAAGCAATATACCAAATAGATGTAGTAAGTCCAAGGGGTTCTGGTAGGTCAACACTTACAGATAATGTAGCAGACCACTTTAAGCGCGGAACAGTGCTAACTTATAACAATTTGAAATTGCGAGTAAGGTCGGTTAGTATCGAACCTGCAATAAACGACGGGGCATGGTTTTTCGTTCCAGTTTCCGTATCCATTAACGCATACACAGGAGCAAGAGTATGACTATAGCAAACGGAGCACAACATAGCATTGCCTATATTGCGGAAACGACATATGGCACAACCCCATCAACACCATCATTTAAACCCTTTGCGAATACAGGTACATCACTTGGTATAAGCAAAGATGGCATTGAAAGCGAAAAGCTAAGAGGTGACAGACAAGTAGAAGATTTCAGGCATGGTAACAAGTCAGTTAGTGGCGATGTAACAGCTGAGCTAGAATATGAAGCATTTGACGATATATTAGAAGCAGTATTATGCGGAACATGGGCAACAGACGTGTTAAAAGCAGGTACAACAAGACGTTCATTTACTATCGAGCGTAAATTTGCTGATTTAACTGCACCAGAATGGCATAGAAACACAGGTTGTGAGTTTAACGCATTAAGCTTATCTGTATCACCGAACGCAATGGTCGAGGCAACTTTTGGTGTTGTAGGGCAGAACTTATCTATCGGAACAACTGCAATAACAGGTTCATCTTATGCAGCCGATAGCACTAACAAGCCATTTGATAGCTTCACAGGTTCAATACAGGAAGGTGGCTCAGCAATATCAACAGTGACATCTATCGAGCTAAGCCTAGAGAACGGCATAGAGCCACTGTTTGCAGTTGGCAGCCAAACCACACAACGACCATCAATCGGTAAGTCACGACTAACTGGTACGCTTACAACATACTTTGAGGATAAAACTTTATATGAGAAGTTCCTTAATGAAACCGAAAGCACAATACAGTTAGTGTTAACAGACCTTGATGGCAACTCATACACAATCGACTTGCCACGTGTTAAGTACAATAGTGGACAGCCAGATGTATCAGGCGAAGGTGCTATTACAGTTAGCATGGAGTTTGTAGCATTATATAACACCAGCGATGCAACACAGATTAAAATAACTAGGGCTGATGCTTAATGGAATTTAATCAACTTGCGACAGTAGGTCGACATGAGAACGGGGCTGAGTGTAATATACTTAACCCCGTTACCAATGAGCCAACAGACTTTTATGTTAAGGTGTGTGGCGCAGACAGTAAGGTGTGGAGAGCTGCAAAGAAAAAGCAAACCAATGCAATAATCACAGCACGCTCTAATCTAAAAGATGGTCAGACTTATGAGGACATTGATATAGACTTTGATGCACTAGATATACAAGCACTGGTAGATGCTACGCTAGACTGGAGAGGACTAGCTAATAAAGGTAAAGAAGTTAAGTTCACAGCTGAGGCAGCTAAAGACCTTTATGAGCAAGCACCAGATGTAGTAAAACAGCTGTTATACTTTATAGGTAATGGCGAAAATTTTATGCACGACTGATTGACGACTTTGTAGCCTATGGTCGATGGGCTAACTATATTAGGCAAAAGCCAAAAGGTTCAGACGTCAGTCGATACGATACATATAAGCAGGTAGAGAAAAGCACTGGTAAAACACCAGCTGAACTACGTAAAGCACCAGAGCTTAGAAGTGAACTTGTTAGCTTATGGACTTTATTTTGCGAAATGCGTGAACCTAGTTATAATGAACTTGCTTCATACGTAACAATGACAGGCATTTCATTAAGCCCTTGGGAAGTCGAAGCTATTATGAAGTTGACCCGACATATGGGTGAGGAGTTAAATAAATGGCCACCGAACAAGCAGTATTAGTATTTAAGGTCGACACAAAAGACATTGGTAAGGCGCAAAAGCAGCTTGAAGCTATGGGCTTGTCAGCTATCAAGACGAAATCCAAGATAAAAGAGTTTGCAAAAGATACTGGTAAAGGTGGTAAAGACGTTAGTGGCTTTGGTCGTAAAGCTGGTATGGCTGGCGTACAGTTTGAGCAGTTAGCAGGTCAAATAGCTATGGGACAGAACCCAATGCGTGCTGTTGGCGTACAAGCAGCCGACTTAGGCTTTGTGTTAGGTACACCATTACTTGGTGCTGTTGTCGGTATATCAGCTGCCATTGCGTCAGTTCTTATACCTATGTTGTCAAACGCAGCTATGAACACTGAGAAGCTTACTAAGCTGAATGAAAAGTTAGCAGAGAGCTTTAATATAGGAAAAGATGGTACAGTTACTTTATCAAAGTCATTGCAAACACTTATAGATAATTTTGGCTCAGTTGGTGAACTAGCATTAGAATTACAAAAAGTTGATATAGCTAAAGGTGCAAGAGATAGTATTGCTGCACTTAATAAAGAATTTGTTAAGGTAATGCCTAATCAGTCACAAATAGCTATCGAGCTAGGTAATCAATATAGTGTATTAGGGACAAAGATAAGCAGCGCGACAGAAAAAGAAGAAGCATACAATGTTGTCTTAGGTAAAAACGCTGAAGCATACGGCATTGAAAAAGAGCAACTAGAAACATTAATACCATTAATTAAATCACTAGAGGACGGAAAAGAGGGTGCAGCTGATAAAGCCACTGCCTATATAAGAAGTTTGGTTGAGCTTGAAGGTAAAGACATAACTAATAAATTTAGACGCTTTGCAGATGCAATACTCATGGCAGCAACTAACCAAGCAACTTTAAATAAGTTGAACGATGCAGCTGTTACTGGTGCTACAAACCAAACTAATGAAATTGCAGACTTAATCAGTAAGCTAAAAGAACGAGCAGACCTAGAGGAAGGACTTATTACTAGAACTGATGTGCTTACAAAGAAATATGACGCGGCAACTGCAGCCATAATAATAGAACAAGAGACAAGAATTAAGAACGCTAAGACACAAGAGGCAAATGATAAGCGTGTTGAGCAAACACAAAAAGCAGCTAACAAGCGATTTGAAGCTAGATTAGCTAAGCTAAGAATTGAAGGTGAGCTATTAGGTGGAAACGAAAATGCAGCTATAGAGCTTGATAATACATTAACCCCATTACAGAAAAGGCAGCTACAGGCACAAATAGACATCAACAATGAACTAAGAGAGACAGCTAGGATAGAGGCAGAACGTAAAGACAGCATAAAGGCTATGCTTGAAAGCGCACGCAAGGCGCTTGCCGACCAAGCAGCTGCTGATAAAAAAGCAGCAGAAGAAAAAGATGCTAGAGTTAAGAGTGAGATGCAAAAGACTAAAGATGCTGAGACATTAGCTGCTGAACAATATTTAGCAAACTTAGATTTCTTAGCCACTTTAGATGTTAAGTATGCAGAACAAAAGAAGGTACTAGGTCAAAAATACTTAGATGATTACAATGCAGCAGTCGCACAAGCACAAGCACAAGAGGCTGCGTTAAAACAAGAACAAATTGTAGAGGAGACAGCAGCAAACATAGAAAGGCTATCAGTCAATGAAGAATATTGGGCGTTATGGTTAGCTAATGCACAGAACGCAATGACAACATTTAATGATATTACAGCATCAGGCGTAAATGCATTTCAGAGTGGTTTTGGCTCAGCGTTTGAGCAGGTAATTATGGACGGAGAAGGCATCAAAGGTGTTGTCTCAGGTATATTTGAGGACATGGCTAGAGCGCAGATAGCAGCACTAGGTCAGATGGCAGCCGAGAGGCTTACACTATTCTTGATGGATAAAGCATTAGGTAAGTCAGCAGCAGCGTCAGGTGCAGCAGCAATGATAGCAAACGCAACAGCTGCACAAGCAATGGCTGGAATACAAGCATATGCGTCAGCTGCAGCAGTGCCCCTAACAGGCTATCTAGCAGCACCAGCTGCGTTAACAGCTGCGTTAACAGCCACTGCACCACTACTAGCTACAGTTGCAACAGCATCGACAAGTGCAACAGGCGCAAGAGCATTAGGTGGACAAGTACGAGGTGGAGAAAGCTACTTAGTCGGTGAACGTGGCGCAGAGATATTAACTATGCCTAGTAATACAATGGGGCGCATCACACCAAATCATATGATGGGTGGTGGTCAGTTGAATGTTACTGTTGAGAATTATGGTAGTAGCAATATAAGCGTGCAAAAGATTAGCGAAACAGATGTACGTATAATAGCAAGAGAAGTAGCAAGCCAAACAGTACAGCGTGAAGCACCAAGAGTTATTGCAACTGATATATCTAATCCTAATGGCAGGGTTAGCAAAACATTAGCAAATAAAACAAGCACACAGCGAAGGCGATAAGACATGACTAAGTTTGCTATTACACCGAGCAGCGCCAGTTATAGTTTTAACGAACGGCCAGAGACAGTTGGTGCAATTATGCAGGGTGGACTTGGCGCGTACAGGCAGACAATTAAAAACCCTGCAGCTGTTGTGTCAGTAGAGTGGACACTTGATGTAGGTGGCTACAATTACTTTAAAGCATTTTATGCAACACATAGTAAAAGTGGCTCATTACCTTTTGAGATTGACCTAGCAATAGATGGTACAGCGTTAGAGGAATATACAGCATACTTTATTGATAATAGTATTAGTACAGGCGCGAGAAGTGGCACAGATTATGTTGTATCAGCAAACTTAGAGCTAAAAGCAAAGCCATTAACGGCATCTGGTACGCCTAGCACGCCATACAAGCTAGATTATATACCTAATCAAGCGTCCTATGTCATCAATACACGACAAGAAACAATAGCTATACCATTAGAGGGTGGAACAAGTAGATATCGTAAAGATATTGTTGATGCAGGTACTATCGCAAATGTGAGTTGGATATTAAATACAACCGAATATGCGGACTTTAGAGAGTTCTACAAATTAACTACAAATGCAGGAACAACAAGCTTTAAGATTGACCTAGCTATAAATTATGGAACACTAGAAGAATATGACGCTCGCATAATACCAGACAGTCTATCAACATCAAGATATGCAGATGGGTTCTTTAACGTACAAGCACAATTAGAATTAAACGCCAAAGCAAGAGATACAGATGCTGATTTGATTGCACTTGTCTTATACCCTGAATATGGCGAAAACTATGCAACCTTGTTCCCACCAAGCGAAAATGATATAGATATAATCATAAACACAGACTTTCCGAGCTATCTAAATGAGTAATTATACAGAGTTCTATTTAAACAGTGACAGCAACATAGTGCAGCTAGAAACTATCGAGCTTTCACATAGCGATTTCACACAAACATATAGAGTAGTAAGAAATGCAACGAATGGCATTACAGCAACCACAGAGACAGGTGCAAGTGTTGCTTTTGCATATTATCCACTAGCTATTGACCCAGCTGAAACAAGAGATAACTTAGACCAGTCATTTACAATATCGTTAGGTGATTTAGGTGAGATACTGCCAACAGAACTAGATGCAGTTGCAACAGCAGATGGGTTCGGTGAAAAGCCAGTCTTGATATATCGAACATACAGGTCAGACGTTTTAACTGCACCATTATTTGTAATAACACTTGAGGTTGAGAGCTTTACATTCAACGAACAAGGCTCAGTATTTGAAGCTAAAGCACCGAGCCTAAATATAAATAAGACTGGTGAAACATATACTTTTGCACGTTTTCCGATGTTGCGTGGGTTCTTATAATGCGTGACGAGCTATATCATAAGACTTATGACAAGAATAACTACAACTGCGCACATTTTGCACGTGATGTATATCTAGCTGAAACAGGTAAAGATATTAGTGATACGTTGTCAGGTTTTTTATTACCACCAAGCAAACGTGTAGTAGATATGACTAAAAGACATAGATTAATTAAACTAGATAGACCTATAAGCCCCTGCCTAGTTATAATGCTAGGTAGTAGGGTTGCACCACACGTAGGTGTATTTATACGCGATAAGGTGATACATATACGTGAGCAAGGCGTGCAATATGTTTCATTACATGTAGCTAGTATGGGTTTTAATAAGTTGGGTTATTACAAATGTTGAAGCAAGTTATATTGGCAGAGAATGCATTAGAGCCAGAGACATGGACAGTACACCACGTAACTAATGTCACAGATTTCTTGATGGAAAGATATGACAGGCTGCCAGATAATGCACGTATTTATCACAATGATGTTAGTGTTGATAAAGACGTTACACCAACGAATGAACAGCAAATAGAGACACTAAATAATCTTGATGGTGTAATTATAGTTGTCATGTATCCTGCAGTGGGTTTACCCTTTTGGGTTTATGCTGTCGCTGCGGCCGTCGTTTCTGTTGCCGTTTCATTGTTGCTCATGCCAAAGCCACCAACACTAACGCAGCGCAACACACAGACTGAAAGCCCTAATAATGGGCTGTCGGATAGGAAAAACAAAGCAAGAATATTAGCACGCATTCCAGATATATATGGTAAAGTTAGGTCGACACCAGACTTGCTAAATTTACCATATAAAGAATTTATCGACCATCAGGAGGTTGAGTATGCCTATATGTGTGTTGGACGTGGCAGCTATGATATACAGGCTGATAGTATAAAAGATGGTGACACAAAGTTTAGTGATATTTCAGGTGCATCTGTTGCAGTGTATCCACCAAATACATCACCTAATAATGGTAGCCCACAATTAACAATAGGTTCAGCTATAAATGAGCCAGTGCTAAAGTCTGTTAGAAGTAATGCGGCCAATGGACAAACATTGAAAGCACCAGACGCGGCGGCATTTAATGGTAATAACAATACTAAGTTTGTATATCCAAATCAAATAACTACAACAGCGTCAGGCATAGACTTTACTGAAGAATTTGTATCAGGTGCAACATTAACAGTAACTAATGCTAGTTATACAGCAGTAGTCGGGACAGTAGGTAGCCAATTAACACGTAACGTAAAATGCAAAATAGCGTCTAATGGTTTTGATGGTGAGATAATATATACAACTGGTGATGCAACAAATGATTTTAGTGTTAATGATAGTATAAGACTTGAATTTGCGTTATTTCAGACAGATGACAGTAGCACATTAAATCTCAATGGTGATTATGTTGTAAAAGCGGTTACAAGCACAACAATAACACTAGACTATCCAGAAGCAATAAATACTGATTGGGGGCAAATACAAAATGAGTTTGCCGCAAATGAGACAGGTACAAAGAATGTATTTCTAACAAATCTTGGTAGTGTTGTAACTGTTAACCTTGCAGGTGTTTATACAATATCAAGCGTTACATCAACTACAGTTAGTTTAAGCAATCCTGCTAGTGTTAATAGTGACTGGAATAAATTAGATGACTATGACAACCCTGCAGATGAAACAGGTTTACTTAGTCCTTATATGTATTCAACTGGAGAAGCTTTTATAGGTTGGTTTAACTTACTTGTTGATGACCTAGATAAGATATACATAAACCTAGTTGCATTGAATGGCTTATATAAGGACGATGGTGAGCAACAATATGCTTTTAATATTGCAGTGCAGGTACAAGTCGAACAAACTAGCGCAACAGGTACGCCAACAGGAACAGTAGAAACATTCACAGGCACAGTTTTAGGTTCCAGTAGTAGTAAGAGTACACGTGCATTGACTATGAAAATTAATCCGACATTTACAGGATATTGCAGAGTACGAGTTAAACGTACAACAAATAGCGATACTAACTTTGAAGGAACAGTTGTTGATGAGGTTAAGTGGCGTGATTTATATGCTATGTCACCAGTATCGCAAAATGACTTTGGTGATGTTACCACAGTGCAATCCGTAACTTATGCTACTGATGGCGCATTAGCTGTTAAGTCACGTAAGTTAAACATGGAAGTGACACGTAAATTACCTAAACTGCAATACGAGCGTTATACATTCCCTATGACATGGACAAGCCACAGCAACGGCTTAGTAAAAGTAGCAGGTAACAATGTAACAATAAGTAGTGATGGTAGTAGTTATGGTGGCTATGCTGATTTAGATGCTATCAGTAATGGACAGGTCATTACAGTAACACTCACATTGGACAATACTAAGACAACAGCAACTACAGTGACTATTGGACTTCACGATGGCACAAGCTTTATATCTAATACAGCTACAGTAACTAACGGCACAGCGACATATACCTTAACATCAACAAGCGCAGAAGCAAATCCATTCGTGTTATTGCAGTGTGGTAATAATGACACATATTTTACTGTAACAGATATGCAAGTTAGCGGTGAAGATTATCCAAGCACGCAGACGATTAGCGCAGATAGTTACTATGGCGGAGTTATAACTTATCAATATGGTGGTGTTAAGGTATCTAATGATGGCGGCAGTTATGGCGTAAGCGTGCCTATTGAATATGGCAACACAGGCTATAAAACTATTGTAGACTTTGACTTGCTATCAGCATCAACTAGCACGTCTGTTAGCGTTGTTATACTAGATGCATCAAATCAAGTAATGTCAAATGTAGAAACTGTATCAGCAGGTACTAGGTCATTAACATTAACACATACAGCAAGTACAGCAGGTAGAGTTGTTATATATAGTACGCAGAGCACTACATTCTTTGTCTTGCGTAACCTAAAAATTAAAGCGCAAGAACTTGGTGTTAGTAAGTATGCGACGACAGACGCGGCACAAATATTGACTAATATATGTGTTGACCCTTACATTGGGCGCAGATTATTGACAGAAGTAGACCTAGAAAGCGTTTTAAGCACAGCTGAGAGCGTTTCAGATTACTTTGGGACAACTAAAGCATCAGAGTTCAATTACACGTTTGACGCTGATAATTTAAGCTTCGAGGAAACTGCACAAACTATAGCAACAGCAATTTACAGTCAGGCATACAGGCAAGGCAGCAAGTTAAAGTTGAGCTTCGAGAAGGAAACAGACGACAGTGTGTTATTATTTAATCATAGAAACAAATTACCACAGTCAGAAGCACGTTCAGTTAGATTTGGCAATACAAGTGACCACGATGGCATAGAGTTTGTATATGCTAGTCCAGTTGATGATGCTTTAATAAGTATAAATATCCCAAGTGACCAGTCTGCAACAAATCCAGATAAGATAGAAAGCGTTGGAGTAAGAAACGGCGTGCAAGCATACTTTGCAGCAAACAGAGCTTGGAATAAAATACAGTATCAAAATACACTGGTTGACTTCGAGGCAACGCAAGAAGCAGACTTATTAGTTACAAATGATAGGATTTTAGTTGCAGACAATACACGAACTGGCACACAAGACGGCGAAGTGACAGCTGTTAATGTGTTAGAGCTAACCTTATCACAAGATGTTACTTTTGCAGGTGGCGGTGTTACATATACTATATTCTTACAGCATATCGATGGTACAGTAGAAAGCATTGGCATTACAGCAGGTACAGCAGACAATAAAGTTGTTTTGGCTAATGCACCTAGATTGAGCTTAGTCACAGACCAAAATAAATACGCTAGAACAGGTTATAATATAGTAGCAAGCAATGACGCAAGAGGCACAGCGTTCTTAGTCACAGAGAAGCAAGCAAACGATAACTTTACGTCGAGACTAACAGCTGTTAATTATAGTGACAAATACTATACCCAAGATAATGATTATCTTACAGGTGTTGTAGATATTGATGGCGATGCAATTTAGGAGCAAGTAAATGGCAGAATTACCACTAGACCAAGCCGTTCCAAGGTTTAAGGCGAACGAGGATAGATTAGACACGTTTGTCAACTCAGCTACAGGTTATACAACATCTGGTGGTGTTTCAGTACAATCAATACAAGAATTTCTAGCAAGCATTGGTAGCAACGGCATAGATTTTGTCGATAATGCTAAAGCTAGATTTGGCACAGGTAATGACCTAGAAATATATCACAGTGGTTCAGGTAGTTTTATCAGAGATACAGGCACAGGCGATTTAACTATTGATGGCAGTGCAATAATTATACAGACTGCTAGTGCAGAGCGTGTAAGCGTAACCGCATCAGGCATAGACGTTACTGGCACAGTTGAGTTTGATGGACTATCAGGAACAGGTGCAGTTACAATTACTGACATAGCCGACGAAGATAACATGGCTTCAAATAGTGCTACAAAACTAGCTACACAACAATCAATTAAAGCATATGTAGATACACAAGTTGCAACAATACCAACAGGAGATATTACTTCTGTAGTCGCAGGTACAGGTTTAACAGGTGGTGGCACTACTGGTGACGTAACATTAAACATAGGTGCAGGTACA
>Ga0222716_10001037_pt1 | contig 23455 bp, 13 predicted proteins | sample C33_13DmetaG_FD_165044 | JGI IMG/M metagenome (GOLD analysis project Ga0222716, IMG submission 165044) | Estuarine water microbial communities from San Francisco Bay, California, United States - C33_13D | ecosystem: Environmental > Aquatic > Marine > Unclassified | place: USA: California... | reverse complement strand
AAGATGATGATGTCTTCGTCTTCGTCTTCGGTGTTGACGAAGCACACGACGACGCGTGGTTTTTCCTCCCACCCGTCGGCGAAATCATCACCCCCACGAAGGAGGTTCGCACGGGCGAGTGATTTTGCGTGTCGTCATCAAACGTCCTCCTCCTTTTCCTCCGCCTCTTTTTCTTCCTCTTCTTCTTCTTCTTCTCGGGGGAGTTTGAACGTCCGTAAGAGTACTACCAACAACGAGGCGAGTAAAGACGCGCAGATTTGGATCGACAGTTGGAAAACTGGCGGCGGTGGCGGCGGATCGTCGGGGGGCGGATTTGGAGGCGGTGGCGGCGGCGGTGGCGGTGGAGGAGGAGGAAACGGGAGCAGTAAAGCGACTTCTATGTGGGCGATGTATTTGTTGCTTTTGGAATCGAACCCGCTGGCGACGAAAATGTGGACCTCGGGCGCGCTCAACGCGTTCGGCGACCTCCTCGCGCAGTTCTTGTTCGAAGACGGCAAAAGCGTCGACGTGAAACGGACGTTGACGTTTACCTTTTTGGGCGCGTTTTTGGTCGGACCGGCGTTGCACTTTTGGTACGGGATATTAGGGAAGATTGTGACCGTCGGCGGTTCTCTCGGCGCGGGCGTGCGGTTGGGTTTGGACCAGTTGGCGTTCGCGCCGGTGTTTTTAGCGACGTTTTTAAGCGCTTTGTTCGCGATTGAAGGCAACACGGACAAGTTGCCGAATAAATTGAAACAGGATTTGTTTCCGACGGTCGTGGCGAATTGGAAGATTTGGGTGCCGTTCCAGTTTTTGAACTTTCGATTCGTGCCGGCAAATTTACAGGTTGGCGCGGCCAACGTCATCGCGTTGGCGTGGAACGTGTATTTAAGTTGGGCGAGTCATAAGAAAGTTCCGGAAGTTGTTATCGAAGGAAAGAATACCAAGAAGAAAGGAGGCAAGCGATGATGATATTGAAGGGAAAGTAGGATGAGTTTTAGGATGAGCTTTTTTTTGTTATCATATATATTTATTATATAGTACACACGACAAGACGAGACGCGACCTGTTGTTGCGAACTGTTGCCATTTTTTGCTATTACTTATTATGATTGTTCTTCTTGTTTGGTAGTAGTTTCCACCATTCACACCACACGACGGTGCGCTGCTAAATACACTTTTTGTTCTAGGCGATTGCGCCTCCGCACGAGCTTCCACTGCCCGCAGTGCACCCGAAACAGTGGTTATCGCTCGCGATTTTCAAACCTACGATATCTTCCACGCTTTCCACGTCAAACACAGTCTTCGGCGCCTTGGCTCCGAGCAAACCGATATCCAACTGTTGATTAAAATCGCAGTCGTACAACGATCCGTCCCATTTAATAGAAACCACGTCTCTGCACATGACGTTCTCCGCCGCACTGACGTTAAAGTTATCCACTAATAATTTCATGTACTCCTCGGTTTTCTTCTCGCGGTGTAAGAAATCCGCGAACCGTTTAATCGGCATGTTTGTCAGCGTGAACAAATTGGAAAACTCAATCCCGTACGCCTCTTTCAACTCGCTTTTGTACGCAACCTCCAACTTGCTTTGCTCGGGAGGTAAAAACGCCCCGCCTGGATTATACATCAAATCCAACGTCCTCCCGGTTCCTTCGATCCCGTATCCTAACGCGTTCAACTCTTTCAACGCGTCAATCGAGCGTTCAAAAACGCCTCTCCCTCTTTGTTTATCCGTATTCGCTTCGGAATAACACGGCAAACTCGCGACTACGGTCACGTCGTGTTCCTTCAGAAACGCCCCTAAATCTTCCTGCCCGGGTTCGTAAAACACCGTCAAGTTACACCGGTCGATAATTTTCAGCGCGTCGCCTTTCATCTTCCTCGCGTTCCGAACTAAATTCCGAAATTCCGGCGCGAGCTCCGGTGCGCCTCCCGTCACGTCTAAAGTCGTCACCCCTTCGCTCTTCTCCAAGATAAATTCCACGCGTTCTCTCGTTTCTCGCGACATCGTCTCCTCCACTCGCAAAGGACTCGATTCCACGTGACAGTGCGAACACGCCTGGTTGCAATATATCCCTATGTTTACTTGAAGTATTGAAGGCGGCAATTGGCGTTCCAAAGCGCTCCCTTTATTCGTTTCGATGTAACTCGCGAACGATTCGTTCACGCCGACGTTTTCGAGCGCTCGCCTCCGTTTTTTCGCTTCCTCGCGCGTCAACGCTTTCTGCCCGAACGCTTTCAATCGCGTCGAAGTGTTCTGGAACTCCGGGTCGGATGCCATCTCTTTCAACGTCTCCGGGACTAAAGAAGAAGACGAAGACGACGACGAAGACGAAGCAATTGGCGCAGAAGAATTCTTTCGCCCTCTGCGTCCCATCGTCGCGCGTTTATTCTCGCAACGAGTCGCGGTGGTGCTAAAGCTCGTCGTCGTCATCTCTTATTCGTAGCAGAGGAGTCTCGTCGCTCTCGTCGTGGAGACAATGGCGAAGAAACCGCACAATTAATTAATTAAAATGCATCGCTTCCCGTCGCTTTGTGCGGCGCCCTCGTCTTGGTCTTCTTCCGCTTCGAGTTTGTCGCTCGCGGGGAAGTCTCCGTCGAAGAAAAGCAGCTCTAAAAGTTGTTTGACGATGAAAACGGAAACAGAGAACACGCTCCTCCTCAGAGTGCACGTCTTTTCAACGAAGGCACGAACGCAAAGACGTTTGAAATCAAAATCGATTTTGGTGACGAGAGCGGTGTCTTCTTCTTCTTCTTCTTCTTCTTTCCGAGAGGAAGAGGACGAGTATTTAGAAGATGAAGATGAAGACAACGAGTATTATTCTTTCGACGACGATGAAGATTTCGAGCGAGCGCAGGAGCGAGAGCGCGTTGGGCAGCGAACTTCCGATCGGCAAAGAGCGAGATTGGCGACTGGTTTTGGAAAAGGGAGGAAAAATGCCTCGTCTTCTACATCGTCATCCTCTTCTCTGTCATCATCGAGAGAAAACGAGCAAAAATTGGCGGCGTTAATCGACGGCGGTGAAGTGTTTTTTCTCTCCACCGCGGTGGCGATGAAGGCGAGGCAAGTGTACGTGGAGCAAAGAGCGCGAGCGGAGAACGAGAACGCTTCGGTCGCCTCGAGTTCAGGCGGCGCTTTGATGGATTTGCCGTTGTATTTAGCCGTGGTCGTCGGAGCGGTTTTGAGACGCGCGTCAACGAGTGCTTCTGGGAGCGGTATGTTCTCGTCTGTGTTTTCGAGTAAAAGTGATAAGGTGAAATTTCCGAGAGCGGTAAACGCGCGAGTGCAGAATTTAGAAGTTGGTTTGGAGCGTTTGGATGAAAATCAACGAAGATATTCTCGGGACGTGTCGAGACTTGGGACGAGAGTGAGGTTGACGAGACGAGAATTATCGCCGATGATTCGCAGAGCAGAGGCGACGAGCGTAGCGTTTGGGGAAGTGGCGGCAGAGTTAGCGAAAAGAATCGAAGTCGCAGAGGAGGAAGGGAGTAAGTTGGCGGAAACGATGGCGAGTTTACACGCGGTTTCGGCGAAACAGTTTGAAGTTTTGAGTAAAAGCGTGAGAGAATTGAGAGCGGCAATGAAGGAGCTCGAGATGGAAGCTGAAGAAGCGGCGATGGTGACGAGCGAGGAAATCGCCTTCTCGAAGAAGACGAACGGCGTCATCAACTCTTCTCGATTCGCGAAAAAAGAGGAACTGGAGAAACTGGAACGCATGCTCACCGAAGCGCTCGAAGAGATGGAGGATTGCTTAACCACAATGGTTCGCGAAAAAGCCATCGCTCTAGGCGAGGAAATAGACGACATATCGTTAATGAAAGACGATTCAGACGATGTAAACGACGACGAAGAGCGAGAGGAGGAGAAGAACAAAGAACTCGTCTGGGTGGGCGAATCATCCGCGCAAAAGAAAAAAAGCGCGTTGTTGGAGTCAAAGTCCCAAAACGCGGGGAAAAGCGCCGCCGACGACGAAAAAAAAATCGCCGCCGAAAACGAGCCGCCAACCATTCAGCTCTACAAGTTCGACGAGTTTAACAGTAGCAGCAGCAGTAGGAGTAGCAATAGTAGTAGTAGTAGTACCGATGATGAGAGCGGAACACGCAGAGACGTCAGCGACGAGTAAGTAAGTAGTATTTAGAAGAGATTTTTACATCAAAAACTGCTCCCCTAATGTGCTCTCTCGTCTCTGACCAACACTGTCTGGACGTTTACTTCAAGTTTGCATTATAGTATATTCACAACACCACACACAAAAATCGAAGAGCACACTTGAATTTTTCTTGATTTTCCTCCCTTTGTGGATAAGTAGTGTCGTCACATCTCTCTCTTTTAGAGAACAAAAAACAATACACACACACTATTATGTTTGCTGCAACCAATCGCATCGCCTCTATCTCCTCGGGGACGCGCGTCTCCTCCACCTCCAAAAGAGTCGTTCAAAAGAAAAGGTTCGTTATTGTCTCATTTGTTTTAGAGAGATGTGTTTGCGAGACGATGATGTGATGTCGGGGAAAACGACCGACGCGCGGTTTTCTTCTTCTCGTCTTCTTTGCTCTTCAAAAGCTGACACGTAAAACAACCCTTTCTTTATTCTTACTCGCAACACGTAACGCACAGAGCGTTATCTTTCACTGTCAGAGCGGAAAAGCCGCCGCAAGTCGACCGAACGACTGGGTTCATCGAATCCGACAACACCGGCATGGGGAACATCTTCGCCGTGGAACCGAAACAATTATACACCGAATCGCCGACCTCGGACAAATACGCCAAAGTCGGACTCGGTGGAATCCCAGGCGCCATTCTCGCCGTCGGTATACTCGCCGGCGTGTTCTTCGGCGTCCAAACGTTAGGGAGCTTCGAAGAGGTGAACAACGAATTCGCCGGCTACGACGGCGAGTCCGTTTCGTATTACTCGGAGAAATTTTCCTCGTAATACCGCGGCTTTAGCGCGAGAAAAAGAGAGAGAGAAACGCATCGATGAAAAGAGTTGAAGAAAGGATTTTAACGCAAAAGTGACTTCTTGATGTCGTCGAGAGAGAGGGAGAGAGAGACTGCTGCCGAATACTGCCTCCTCTCTCCGTGCGCTACTATTGTAAATTATATAACCACCAAAACATAAGAGAAACTCCTCACAACTCATGGGGAGCAGCAGTACTCCTCACGCAGCAGCAGGGCGATTCCTTTACCTCCTCCTCGGCACTAGCAGCAGCAAGAACAACACACACCGCCTTTTTTCTTCCTCCTCCAGATATCAGCGTTACCGAAATCCTCGCCGCGTGATGTCCACATCATCATCAAAAGAATCAATCCAATTCCAATTCAGCTCCAAAATTCGAATTCCTCCGTCGCACGTGTTTTACGAAACGCCTCTCTCGTTTGCGTTCGTGAACATAAAACCAGTCGTCCCCGGACACGTTTTAGTCGTCCCGAAACGAATCGTGGAAAAGTTCGAGGAAATGACCACGGAGGAAATCACGGATGTGATGAGTACGAGTCAACGAGTGAGCAAAGGTAGTTCGTTGTTTCAGTTGTTCTCTCACATGTTTTAGCGCGTATGCGAGCGCTGAGTTTGTTCTTCTGTCGAAGGAGATGCCATTTTGGTACGCACGACTGACCTTTACGTGACTTTCTCTTACTCTCTCTCTGTGTCTTGGACGAAAACAACACGAACAGCGGTGAAGAAAATCCACTCGGCGAACTCCATGACGCTCACCGTCCAAGACGGTGAAGACGCCGGACAAACCGTGTTCCACGTCCACGTGCACGTCATGCCGAGAAAACCGAACGATTTCGCGAGAAACGACGACGTGTACGAAAAACTAGAAAAGTGCGAAGAGGAGGAAAGGAATTCGAGGATGGACTTTGCCGAGGACGGAGAGGAACGAACCCCGCGAGGCGAGGAAGAGATGGAGAAGGAAGCGACCGAACTGAGACGAGCGATGACGATGGAAGAATCATAATCCGTTTCAGATGAAGAGATTGACAACGAGACAAAAACTTCGACAGCGAAGAAGACAGAGGATGATTGTCGTCGTCGTCATCTTCTTTTGTGTGTATTAATAGTAGTATATACGTTTCATTGCGAGAGAGCGCTCTCGCTCGGTAATCCGTTCCCAAGGCACCACCCTTGGGGAAAGAACCAAAATGCACCACAAAACGACGCACAAAACCTTTTGCCGAACAACACACGGTCGAATTCCTCTCTCGAATAGGACTGCAAACACGCAACCTTTCTTGAGTCGTTCTGCTCTTCTTCTCGCTGCTCAAAAACATAATGTCCTCTATCCTTTCCATCTTCTCTTCGGTGTTTTCGAACCAATTCAGCGACCAAAAGCTGAAGACCAATCTGCGCATTCTTTTAGGGCGGATTAAACTTTTACGCGAGAAACGCGAGTCGAGAATAAAGTCGATCGAACAAGACCTGAAGAAAGTTTTACTACTGTCGCAACAACAACACGTCGAAGTTGCCTTGAAGAAGTGCGATTCGATCGCTCGAGAACGGAATTTCCTTCTGATTTTAGAGGAGATTCGCGAGTTTGCGACGATGGTGTTAGAGACGCGCGGGGATTTAGATCTGACTGGAAGTGAGAATAAACAGTTACGAACGGCAATTTCGTCGATGTTTTATGCCGCGGGAACTTCTTCCTCGGAATTAACGAACGATTTACCGGAATTGAAATCCATCGCTAACGAACTCGCGAAGAAGTTCGGGAAGGAGTTTCGGTTGAGTTGCGAACGGGAGAAGACGAGCGAGGCGTGCGGAGTGAGTAAACAGTTCATGCAGATCGTCGCGAAAAAGGTATGGAAAGATATGAAGAGCGACGATGTGGAAGCGAGAATGGTGTTAGAAAAGATGGCGAAGGAGATCGGCGTCGAGTTGCCGAGAGTTGCGGAGAAGAAGAAGAAACCAACGAAGAAGAAGAAGAAGAAAAGTACCAGGGATTCTTCGTCTGAAGCGAGCGGTGGCAACAGCAGCAGCGAAAGCGAATGCGAATCGGGCGATTCAAACAAGAAAAGCTCTTCGAGTCGTCGAAAGGGCAACAAAACGTCAAACTACGCGACGGCGGAAACGGCGGCGAAAGCGGCTCGCGCCGCCGCCAACAAAGCGCAAGAAGCCGCCGAGTACGCCGAAGCCTTAGTCGCCACCAACGAACTCTTAGCTACTACAACCACCACATCATCATCCGCCGGAAAAGGGAAAATCACAGCGCTCGACTCTAACGATTTAGACTTTGAGAACGAGGAAGGAAAAGAAGCCGAAATCAACGCCGTCATCGCCGCCGCCTTGGACGAAGTCCGATTAGAAGAAGAAACAGAAGAAGGAAACGAAAACGAAAACGAAAACGGGAACGAAAACGCCGCTCCGACGAAAGAAAAACCCACACTAGGTGGGAGAGGAAGAGGCGGTCCCCCACCCGGCATAGCTTCCTCGCGCGAAACTAAACTAGCGAAAAGTGATCCCACCACCACCGCCGCCGACGACGACGCGCTCGCCGATCGGTTCGAAAAGTTGAAATTTTCGAAGAGATGATGAACCCCCGCGGGGCGTAGAAACGTCGTATCAGAAGAGTCTCGTCGTCAGAATGTAGTAACAGCGCTTTTCAAGTGTTCAAATACGAGAACAACATAAAGCATCGTTCATTTAGCGCGTATTCTCGAATTTCTCCACGTTTTCTTCATTTTTTAACGAACACCTCAAACCTCTCTCTCTATACTATGTTTCATCGAACGGTCTCTCGGTCACTCGCCGTCGCCGCCTCCTCGGTCGTCGGCATCTCCGCGGCGACGTACTACGGCAGAAACAACAAAGAAGGGTCAGGAGGAGGATTACCGCAGGAACCGTGGTCGAACGTCGATAAACCTTTGCCGACGAGAGCGGAGATGTTTCGGGAAATCGAGCGGCGAATTGGTTTACATTCAACCAGGAATAAGAAGAACGGAGGAGCTGCTGAGAACAATGACGATGATAAAGATGATAAGGATGACGATAAGTTCGATCTTTTGGTGATTGGAGGCGGCGCGACCGGCTCTGGCGTCGCCTTGGACGCGCAAACGAGAGGTTTGAAGACGATTTTAGTCGAACGAGACGATTTCGCCTCTGGGACGTCCTCGAAGTCGACGAAACTCGTGCACGGAGGAGTTCGGTATTTAGAAAAAGCGGTGTTCAATTTAGATTACGGACAGTTAAAGTTAGTCTTTGAAGCTCTGAAAGAGCGGAAAGTGTTACTGCAGAACGCGCCGCATTTAAGTCACGTGTTGATGATCGCGACGCCGTGTTACGAGTGGTACGAAGTGCCGTACTATTGGGCCGGGATGAAGGCGTACGATTTAGTCGCCGGGACGTCGGCGTTGACGTTTAGCTCGTTCGCGACGAGCTCGAGGACAATCATGGAGTTTCCAACCGTCGCGAAGAGGAAAGTTTTGATCGACGACGAGGAAGAGGCGAGAAAAATTAGAGAGAGAGACGACGTGGATGAAATTTTGAGCACCGAGGAACCGACGATGGGGAAGAGTTTAAAAGGGTCGGTTTTGTATAGCGATGGACAGTTTGACGACGCGAGGTTGAACGTAGCGTTGGCGGTAACCGCCGCGCACGCCGGCGCGGTCGTGTTGAATCACTGCTCTGTAGTTGATTTATTGAAAGACGACGACGTGAATCCAGAGAAAGTTACCGGCGCGATTCTTAAAGACGAAGAAACGGGGAAGACGCACGCGGTGCGAGCGAAAGTCATCGTCAACTGCGCCGGACCTTTCGCGGACGATGTGCGAGCTTTAGACGATCCGTCGAAAGCGACCAAGGAAAAAAAAATGGTCTCGCCTTCGTTGGGGACGCACGTTGTGTTGCCAAAATATTACGTTCCGGAAAAGTTTGGCATGATCATCCCGAAGACGAAAGACGGAAGAGTCGTGTTTTTGTTGCCGTGGTTGGACCACGCGGTCGCTGGAACGACGGATATTGCTTTAAAACCGGGCGAGAAAACGCCAAAAGAACCGTTAGCGACGCAAGACGAAGTTGATTACATATTGGAAACCATAGCCCCGTATTTGGCTTTACAACCGCACCGACAAGAAGTCCTTTCCGTGTGGTCGGGCGCTCGGCCGTTGGCGAAAGATCCGACGAAAACGAACTCGAGCGATTTATCGAGAGACCACGTGATTGCGAAAGAAACGCCGAGCGACGTGATCGTCGTCGCTGGTGGTAAATGGACGACGTATAGGTTGATGGCGGAAGAAACGGTGGATTTAGTTCTGAAAACGATGAGAGAGAGTGGGGAAAACGTAAACGCGATTGCGAGCTGTCGCACGAGCAACATGGGCGTTATTGGCGCACATGGACACAAAGATTCTCTTTCGGCATCCGTGGCGCAATCTGGAGGCGACGGATTTGGTGGTTCAAATCCAGATCCGGATGTTTCAAGACATCTGGCAACTTCGTACGGCGATCGCGCGATGGCTGTCGCATCCTTAGCCTCCTTCGCCGGATTAGAAAAACGTTTACATCCGAACGTGCCGGTGATTGAAGCCGAAGTCGTATACGCCGCGCGCGCGGAGTTTTGCCGATCGGCGAGTGATTTCTTAGCGAGGCGTTCGAGAATGGCATTTTTAGACGTGCAGGCGAGTGAAATGGCGACCAATCGCGTGGTAGAGTTGTTAGCAAAAGAGTTGAAGTGGGGGTGGCGAAGACGACGGGCGGAAACGAAAAAGACGAAGGAGTTCTTGAAGTCGTTCAGAGCTTCTTAATAAAAGAATGTTTGAGATGAAGAGAAAGTCGGAGAACTTCGCGTATTGTACAAAAATCTATATATCTAAATATATTACTATTACAACAACAAAAATGAAGGTCATAATCATCATAATCCTCGACTGACATTCATATCCGGAAACGCGTTGATGAGAACCGCGTTCGCTTCTTCTAAAGATTCCGGGTGTAAACTCGCGGCGTTGTATAATCGTCGACTGAGTTCGTGGTATTTTTCCAGCTCTTTCTCAAGCTGTTCGACTATTTCCAAAGAAGAGACGCTCCCTGATCCGTTCCCTGAAGCGCTCTTGATTGAGTATTTCGTGGCCATTTCGTTGTTTGCGCCGTTGCGAAGATGTTTCCGACTATTCGCCGCGTGTTTCTCGGCTTCACGAATCAAACGCAAACCATCCGCACATTCTGGAGCTCCGTGTTGCGTGCCAGTTTCAAACGCCTCCTTGGCGCTTACCCTATTCCCGAGCGTTAAAAGCGCGTAGCCTAAACTCGCGTGGGCGGACAAGACACCTCTTCTCGCCGCAATCGCGTACCATCTGGCGGCTTCGCGCCAGTTGCGCTCAACGCCGCCTTGGCCTTCCTCGTAACACATGGCGACGTTGTTTGCGCCTGGCCCGGACCCGTTCGCGGCGGCGTGTTGAAACAGCGAGAACGCTTTTTTTCTATCTTCGGCGAGTTGGTTTTGAAAATCATCCCCTCCGTTGCTCGAAATCTCGGAAACGGACGAATCGGTCAAATGCGCCGATTGGTTTCGTTTTTTGAGTTCATCTCTCGGGAAACGACCAAGGTAATATATACATCCCAAATCGCACGCGGCTTCGTCGCAGCCGAGTTTCTCGGCTTTTTCGTACCATTCCACCGCTTTACAAATATCTTTCCTCGTCCCAAAACCACTTTCGAAGCATCTACCCAGCGTTTGCATCGCTTCTGGATATCCTTTCATCGCCGCTTCTTCGTACGCCTCCTTCGCTCTCCTGGCGATGCGTTCGGCTTTCCTCGCGTCGCCTCGCAAACTCCCGATGCTTGAATCTTCACCATTGTCGCTATTCACGCCAGCAGCAGCGGCGGCGGAGGCGTCGTTGGCGATGTCGTCGTCGTCGTTGTCGTCTCGATCGAATTCATCTTCTTCGCTGAAATCGACATCACTTTCGTCGCTGTTTTCAGATTTATTATCCTCGGAATCCCACTCGGAGTAATTGCGACTGTCGTTTTCTTTCTTCTTACGATGCTCCTCATCGTCACCGTCGCCGTCGAGGAGCTTTTTCGTACGTTTAATACTTTCAGCGTCCGAGACTTTTCGAAATACCTCGCTCGCTTTCGCTTCGAGCTCTTTCCCGCGGATAAACGCCAATCTCGAATCTGATCCAGGTCCATGCATCAACGAGTCCGCGCGATCGATCAGTAAAATCTCCTTTCTTCGTCTCCTGTGAATACTATCATCCCCACCGGAGGAGTAGTTGTTCAAATTACTGCTCGACAAGTTTGGACTGAGCGCGTCCGGGCTGTTGTTGTTGTTATTCGCGTTGGCCGCCTCGGCGCCGCTTTTAATCAACATATTATTAAGTAAAGCGCTATGCGCGACGTTCTTTCCAACCGCGCTTCCATTAATCACGCTATTACTCGCGGTAATGTTGTTGTAACTCGGCGACGGAGGACTTCTTGCCGCGGCGGTATCTTCCCTCGACACCTCTCTGCTCGTCTTCTCCCCCGCGTTGTTGTTATTCTCGTTTTCGTTCTTCTCCGAACTGTGCGTGTTCGTCCCTTCCGCGCTGTGACCTCTCGGCGTACTCGTCCCTCTCGTCTCTTCGCTCCCCAAAAACCCCGGCGTTATCGCTCTCCCTTCTATCAAACTATCCAATCTATCGTCGTCGGGATGTTTCGAGCTCACCGCGGCGACCACCGTCGCGTCCGTCGTCGCGTGCGCGATCAAAGGCCTCCTATTCGAAGAACTCTTCCCATCCTGACTCACCCTGAGCATTCTCACGATCACCCGAATGTGACTCCCGATATCTTGTTCGTTCGTCACGTAGCTCGGTCCAACCGCGCCAACTATGCTCTCAATCGCGCCTCGCGGCGCGACTCTTTGCCACTGGTACTGGCACGATCCAGCGCCTCCAGAGACTGAGAGACACTCCCCGGAGACGGTTTCTCCGCTCAAGCGTAAGCTTAAGGAGGATTTTTGATTCGAAGACGAAGACTCGTAGTAATTTGTATTCGTGTTGTTGTTGTTATTCGTGGTATCCTTTACGTCGCAGCGTTCGTTCGCGTGGTATGATGTGTGATTCTGTTGTTCCTCCTCCGTTCCCGACACCCCGAACGGGGGTGGTTGACACAAGACGTCCGGAGGAACGTGTCCGTCTCTCCCGAACGAGGGTTGTTCGAGCAAATATCGCATCAACACGCGCTCTTTTTCCGACATCACGTGAGTAGTATTCGTAGTATTCGTGGTCGTGGGAGTCGTGTGTGTAGTCGTCGTCGCCATCGGCGGTGGGAAAGGAGAAGGTTTCGCCATTTTTGTGCAGAAGGATCGGCGGAGATACGAAAGAGATATTTCGCGAAAGCAACGAGTTCTCAATGTGTAAAGTAATAGTCTACGTAGTTAAATCAGTTATAACAACAATAATATTTAGTTCATGCTTCTGACCAAAGCGTTGATGTTCTCCTCTCTGTTACCAGCCATGCCACCTTCGATGTAGTGATTTCTCTTTCTGGTCATCCCGCCCAACGGCGCGGACAACTTCATCGGCCACAAAAAGTTCGCGCACTCCTTGAAGTTCGGGCCGACGGTGTAAATCTCGTGGATCAAATCTTCCACGCAAATGATACCTTTATCACCCAACACTTTCTCCACCACGCTGTTATCGGTCAACGGAATTCGTTGCTTGTTCACCTTACCGTGACCTCTCTTGTAAATCAAATCCTTCACCGTCTTCAAGTTCGGGTACCCCCACATGATGTACGGTTCAACCTTTCTCAAAGCGTTCACCGTCGCTTTGTTCACCTTCATGAAGACGCCGTTGTGAATTTGTCTCAAACGCAACAACTGTAAAATGTGCCTCGTCTTCGGGTGCATGTCGTTCAAACCTCTCAATCGCATGACAAAGATCAACTTTTGCTCCGGTTCGACGTAAAAGCCGCCTTTCGCTCTGGCTTCTCTTTTTAAGCGAATCAAATCTTTCTCCTGGGACTCGTACTCCTTGACGTACTTTTCGGCGCGTTTGAACACCTCTTCCCTTTTCTTCTCTTGGGCTTTCTTCGACTCGGCGTCCGCTTTGGCTTTTTGAGCGGCCCATTGCTCGTCGCGTTTGCGGCGTTTGAGGACGGATTCTGGAGCGGCAACCTGTTTGTTTCGTATAAAGAAAGAAGAAGAGCGATAATAGATACGTAAGTAAACGCGTGAACCTGATGTTGAGTGCTTTTTTCTCGCGTAATGAACCTAATGCGAGAGCAAAAATTTCCGATGATTTTACGCCGCTCAAAACACGGATAAATGTCTTCGCGAACCCGGTTTGGGCGATGCAACGGTTCCATTTCATGCGCGAGAACTATCCGCGCGCAAATTTTGCGTTCGCAGTTTCCTTCGCGACGAGAAAGGACGCGTAAAGCGGCGAAATCCTCCTCTCATTTCGCGCCAAAATCTCTCTCTTTTACGCACGCAAAAGAAAGTTTAGGCGGAAAAGGAAAAAATCGCAGCCGCACATCGAATAAAAACGAACGCGCGCGAACGTCCTCCCGTATCTGTGATGCGCGTTTTATGCTCATCTTCATCGTTCGCGAGAAGAGACACAAAAACTATTCACAGAGAGAGAGAGAGAGTTTCGCGCGTACAAGAAGCAACGACGTACCATTTTGTGTTCGACTACGAAAAATGTGGTTTCTACTCTGACGGAAGGAAAGAGAGGAACAGAAAGGAGGAGCCGAGATAAACCCTACACCCTAAACAGTTTTCTACGAAGAATTAAAAATTGAATCGTCGCTCAAAATTAAGCGACATTTTGAGTACACACACACACACAGAAGTATCCTATCGAAAGTTACCAACAGAACCTCTCTCTTTGTTGCTCTTACGAAAGACGCTTCGTTTTCTTTCTCTCTTTTTCTTTGGGAGGAGATCTGAAAACCAAGCGTTGGTTTGGAAAGAAAACTCTTCGTTGCTTTTGGAATAATTCACATAATTGACGGCTCTCGGATTGAATCGGATTAGTAGTAAACACACAAAGAGAATGGCGTCCGTTCCAACCCAAGTGCGACGATTAGAAGTCTCGGCGTACCAGTCGATCATGAAAGCTTTAGCCGTGACCGGTTTGACCTGGGAAAGAGAAGATTTAATCGCCAAGTTACGCATCGAGTTGAACGTCTCGAACGAAGATCACATGAAGGTGAGAGAAAACGTCGGAGGGGACGAGAACGTGAAACGGTTGAGAGATGCGTTCGTTCAGTATAAGCTGACGCCGCCGGAACCGCCGGCTGCGAAGCGACAAAAGACGCAAAAGAAGCAGCAGCAATATTATCAGCAGCAGTATCCGGGCGACGAGGACGACGACGAAGACGGGTACGCGCCGCCGCAACAACAGTACAGACAAGCGAGACCACCGAAAGAACCGAAACCGCCGTCGGCGAGAATGCAGAAACAACTGGAGAAAGCGGCGGTTTTGGCAAAAAATTTGGACGCGTTGGGAGTGAACGAGTATATTTGCCGAAGAGTGAAACGGTTTTGGCCGGCGGAAGGCGGGTGGTTCGATTGTATCGTGACGGATTACAAAGAAGAAACGAAAGAACACTGCTTGACGTACGATATTAACACGGAAAACGAATCCTTCGAGTGGGTGAAGATTGAAGAGCTAGACGATCGCGAGTTTCAAGTTGTGGACGCGCCTCCGGTGGATATTACGACCGGAGCGTTCAAGTTGAGAAGTAGACCGGAACCGCCAAAGTTACCGAAGCAAGTACAACAAGCGATGCAACAAGGCGCACCGGCGGCGACTTTGGCAAAGCAAGCCGAGAAAGCGAGCGGGGTGGAGACGGTGAATGCGATTAAGGATAACTTGGATATTGAAGAGGCGGCGTTGGCGGCGAAATTGGCGGCGTTGGACGAGGATTCGGACGACGACTCAGACGATTCGGACGACGAAGGTGAGAAGAAAAAGAAGGAAGAAGAAGAGGCGAAAGATGGAGAAGCTGGTGGTGATGATGCTAGTATTGATGCTATTGTGGGAAAAGAAGAAGCGCCGGCGGGGGAAGGAGAGAAGAATGTGGTTGATGCGAATGCGGATGCGGGTGCGGGTGCGGATGCGGGTGCGGCAGCTGCGCCGGAAGTGGCTGCGCCGGAAGTGGTTGAGCCAACCGCGGAGGACGCAGAAAAAGAAGAAATTTGAAATGAAAAACAAGTCTCTAAAATTATATATTAAAACGAACTCTCTCTCTCTCTCTCTCTCTCTCTCTTTCTCTGCTTTATGTACGATCGTTGCTTTGTTGTCTCTTTGAATAATGATAAGTCTCTCTCTTTCTTTTTTCTCTAGAGACTTTATTCTCGCTTATCGTGAACTGAGGGCGACCTCATAATAACGTCCTTCAATTTTTCGAGACGCGGCGCCTTTGTGGGAGAGTGCATTCCGCGAGGAAGCGAGCTCGCTGGCGGAGCTTTGATAACCCGCTTACTCTTCGGTTTCGTCGATGAACCACTCTTTTTCAGGAAATACTGAGCCGTCGGTGTCGATTGAGACTGCCCTCGATGTTCGTCGCGACACGCCTGTTGCACATCCACCATTTTCATCGGCGATTGTAGACTTTCGTCACTCCCTGTGGGTAAACACATCGTTCCTTGTGGTGACGGAGTGTTACTACCGCCTTCAAACGCTTGATTTAAAATACCTGAAGGTGTTGTCACGATGACCGTATTGCTTTGCTCCAACGCAGGTGCCGGTAATGCTAGTCGCGGAGGCGCATGTGGCGGTGGCTGCGGAAGCTGGAGCAGCGATATCTCCTGTGACTGCGCTGGTTGCTCGAAAGCGACCGTGTTGATCTTTTTGACGCGTAAACTTTGCGTTTTAGACGGTGTCGTTTGTTCGTGTGACGTTTTTGCCGTCGTCGTCGGCGACGCTTTGTGTTGCGGTTGCTTCGTCTTCTCCACGCGTTTCTCGGACACATCCTTACTAATATCCAAGGACAGTATAGCCTGGACTTTTTTAGCTCGCTCCTGCTCTGCTGTCAACTGATCTTCGAGTATTTTTTGACGTGTCCGCAAAAGCTGTATCAACGTGTACTGATTTGCGAGCTTTACTGTTGCGGAACGCAAGGCTTGTAAAATTTCTTTCGTATCTACGCCCGCCGCAGGTACGCCTTCTGGTAAGGGTTCAATAGTTTGGTTCAATCGATGACCATTCTTCGCTTGCGCCTTCTTTCGAAGTTTCTCTATTTGTGCGTGTTGCTCTGTGATTTTCTCCTGCGCCGCGTTCAATTGCTTGATGAGCATCGTTTGTTCAGATGCGTATTTTTCCCTGTTGGCGATGTTATCGCTTCTTACAGCGCCTTGTTTGCTCTTCGTAACTTCCGAGACGTCTTTTTGCGTATCTTTCAACGTGTCTACGAGAGCTGCGATGTGATTTTGCTGCCTGACGACCACCATGGATTGATTATGCATCTTTTGCTTCATCTCGAGAGTCTCTTTGAGTCTTGCTTCCATCCATCTTCTCTTCGCCGTATCGTCGTACTGTGTGAGAACTTTCTCGATATCAAACTCTTCTTCGGCGTCGCCACTGCCGTCGTTGGTTTTTTCGGCAATACGGTTCTCGTTTTTGCGCGCTTTTTTGCGCTCGATGAACTCGTAAACGCGATTTCTCAACACCGTTGGCTCGAACTTGGCACCCGCGCTGTAAGATGAAGCCGGAAACTTCTGGCTCCATTCGCGCTCGAATATTTGCGCTAACTTTTCCGCGCAAACGTATACGAAAGTACCCGGTTGGTTGTACCTAAACGCATTCGCAAACACTAAACGCACATCGTTGGCGAATATTTCTGGATCACTCTCGTTCGTGTAATACGTCGGTTCGATGGGAACGCCTTTTTCATCCTCCGGTTCTAAACGTTTGAAAATCGTCCCAAAATCCATGGGATCGGATATCACGTCGAAATAGTCCGGAATGTTCAACGCGACCGGATCGACTTTTTCTAAGAACGGAAATGAGTATTTTCGATCGTTCATCAACTTTTGTAAGATTATCTTGTACTTATAAAGTGGCGCGTTCACCCTGGTTTCGTTCTCAGTGAGCGTGACACCACTCACGTCCTCGCTTTGCTCCTTCGCTTTGCGTTTCTTCCCTTTCCTATCGCTTAGCTTTCCTTTCCGTCTTACATAAGCATTATCGACGACGCGTTCGCGTCCGTGCTTACCGGCAGAACGAAGCTGTTGAATGCCGAAATAGTAATCGTTCATGCATTTTGCGACGTGCGATTTCATGCGATGATATGCCAACGCGTTTTCTTTAAAGGCTTGCTTGTTGTGCGTCGGTTCCACGCAGTCCGCCTCGACGACACCGAGCATATCTTTCATCATACAGTTCGCTTGCAACTGACTCGAAAAGCGTTGGTACATGCGAATCAAACGATTTTTGTTGTAAATGTGGAAGCCGCACAACTTGGAGTTTCCTTCGACGTACCCGCAATGGACAGTAACTCCGTCTGCGAAACCTTTCGGTTTGTATTCCGGAAAGACGTAATATTCTTTCGTCAATCGAGAGATTGGACAGCGAGGAACAATCTTCTCGCCGCGCAAGTAGAACGCGCATCGAGGTCGCAAGTAAAGAATCTCCATATAGGCCTTCATGGAGTAATCTTCGGGAACGTCTGTCGTCGCGAGTTGACCGTCTCGATTTTGTTGAAAGACCGGGCCTCGATGCTTGCGCGTATTTTCTGCCGTGTGGTCAGAGATGCGAATATCATTCCAAGTGCAAAAGTCGAGCTCGTAGAGATGCGAGTCTTCGTTTTCGCGCTTTCGTAAGTTGAACAAGATAATTCGAGTCCCGTGAGAACCTTGAATCTTATCAAACTCTTTCATGAGCGTTGTCGCATTAAACGGTGAATACTTCTCGAAGATGACCGTGTTGCTGGTCCACTCGCTCTGATCACTTGGCTCGAACGGGACGTAGTTTACTCCGTCGCCTTCTAACAACGTGAAAGAGAACATCGGGATCAAAATATCGTCCGCGGCGACGGAGTCCAAAAACGTTTGGGATAACAACGCCGCGTGCGCGTACCCGTCTCTTTTCGTCAAAATCAACGCGTCGTCGGCTAATCTCATCGATCCTGATTTGAAACCGATTCCAAACCTTCCAACGTTCCCAGATACGTGCTCTTTATCGGAAAAACCAAACGATAACATGTTATTCAATCCAGATCGAGTCATCCCTCTCCCGTCGTCTTGTACCGTCATCACGTACTTCCCATCGCGAACATACGCGTCCACTTCCACTTTCCCGGCGCCGCACTCGCGATCTTGCGCGTTATCCAACAACTCCGCCAACGCACCCAACGCCCAAACGTGCGACGTCGCGTTTGATTTCAACATCCTCGGGTGCGATTTCGAGTGTTCCATCACTCGCGCGCTCTCTTTCGAAACGTTTGAAACCATTGGTGATATCGTCGGCTCGATCTCCTCTGAGGTGTTTACACTCCTCCTCGGTTGTTGAGTGCTACACTTGTTGTTCTCTTTCTGTTGTTGTTCTCGGTGTAACTGCAACTTCAAACGTTGCTTCGCCGTCAGCATCGGCTGCTTCACCTGCTCTGGCACCCTCTCGTCGTCTTTATCGTGTTTCGCGGTTTCCTTCGACACCATCTCGCTCGTCTACGTCGTTTCCGCGCGAGTATTTTTTGAATTCAAAATTGCGCGCAAACAGCGCTTGAAAGGGAAAAAAGAAGGGATGAGAAAAAGGTTTCTTCTCTCTCTCTCTCTGTGTCAATCTCAATCAAACCTCTCTTTCTGTTCTGCTCGATAAAAGTCGCTCTCGAGTGCTCTCTCTCTCTCTTCTCTCGCTCTTTATGACTGAAGTTTAAAGAACCTTCTCTCGACAACACTCTCTCTCTCGAGTCTGTTTTCGTGCTTCTTTTTGTGAGAAGTGAATTTGAAATTTGAAAAATACGCGAAGGAAAAAAAGGAACAAAAGGGATACGTAAATTAGGTGAATGGTCTTCACTCTCTCTCTCTCGCTCTCTCTTTCATTATTAAAAACTACCACCAGTAACGAAGCTCCTAGTATTATCGAGCGACGACTTTTCTAAACTTGAACGCGATAATATGGAGCGTTTGCATGCACAGGACGAAAATGGCGACGTAAATCAACATGTACCATTTTTGGGAGAGTTGGACGTCGTATTTTTCTTCCACGTACGCCAACGTGTCGACGGTTTCGAAATACGTGCCTCGGAAGGCTTGAATGGTTGGACAGTCGCCGTCTGGGTACGCGCCGGTACACCCTCGGTGTTCGAATTGCGGGGCAGTGACACCTTGGATGGCGTACGCGACCGGATCGATGAAGTACGCCCACTTCCAATAGACGGGAATTTGCGGGTACGGGAGGTACAAACCGCCGAAGAGGAAGCAGATGGGGATGAAGGCGGACGCGCCGGCTTGCGCGGTTTGGATGGTCGCGCAGAGACACGCAATGAGCTGACCTAAAGACATGAACGCCATTGAGACGGTGAAGACCATGAGAACGTGGAAGATGTAGTGCTCAAAGGTTGGGACTAAGCCGACCATGAAGTAGAGCGGGGTGACGGTGACAAAGGTGACCAGTAAGACCCACGGGACTTCGCAAATCGCGTGCGATAGAGAGTACGGGACGGCGTCGTACATGAACGAGGTGCGTTCGCGATACGCCACGGCTCTTTCTCTCACGCGCACGGGCATGACGGAGTTCATGAAGATGATACCGGCGAAAATGGACGTCATGAAAATGACCCCGACCATCGCTTGAACGCCGGTTTCGTTCGAGGCGTCTAAATCGAAGTAGACAAACCCAAACAGGAGGTAGAGAACAAAGAGAATGCCAATGCGCCCAAGATTGTACGCGACGTCGCGGTTGTGCGCGAGGGATGCGCGCTGGATGAGGCATCTGAGTTGCGTCAAGAACGATCGAGCGTACGGCGAGGCAAAGGCGAACATTTCCGACTTTTCGCCTTTTGCGCACAATTCCTTGACCAAGCGCGTACCGGCGGCGCCTTCCTGGGAGGCTTTGAACCGTTCGACTAAAAGGAGGCCGTTCAAGGCGCCCCCGGAACCGCTGCGTTTCATCGTCATTGCCGGTTGCAAACTGCCCGCCGCGGTTGATTTCGATTTCTTCAACGCGCTTTTTTCGCCCGCGTTTGAGGAGTCGGTGCCGCCCAACACGTCCAACATCCACGACGCCGGGTTCATGCCGTCCGGCAACGCGTGCGCGTTTGGAATCTTTTGCAAATAGTCAACGAATGTTTTGCCATTCACGCCACACGGGCCGAAATAGACCTGATAGCCGCCTCTTTGTAACAACAACATGTCGTCGAACAAGTTGAAAATTTCCTTGGACGGTTGGTGGACCGTGGTGATGACCGTCCGCCCAAGATTGGCGACTTTTTTCACCTCGCGCATGACAATCAACGCCGCTCTCGAGTCCAAACCAGACGTCGGTTCATCCAAAAAAAACACCGGGGCGTTCGAGACCAACTCGACGCCAACGGTTAAGACTTTGCGTTGACCGGGCGATAAGCCACTCGGCGAACCCGCCACTCCGATTAAACGATTCTCGATGCCTCTCAGTTCCAAGATATCCAAAGCTTCGTCAACGAACGCTTTTCGAGCGTCTTTGGAAACGTCCGATGGCAAACGGAGCGTCGCGGAGAATTCCAAAGCTTCTTTAACGGTCGTAAACGCGTTATGCAAATCTTGTTGTTCGCAGTACGCGGTTAATCGCGCAAACGTTTCCTTCTTGACCACGTGACCGTTCAATTTAATCGTACCTCTCATTTCCCCGCCAGACTTGCGCCCGGCGATGACGTCTAACAACGTCGTTTTTCCAGCGCCAGATGCACCCATGAGCGCTAACATTCTCGACGGTTGCGCCGCGGAGGTGACTGAGTTCAAAATTTTCTTCGATCCGGACAACGGCTTACCGTCTTCTCCAGGAACCTTTACCGTGTACTCCAAATCTTCCCACGTGATGCTCATTGGAGTAAAACTTAACGCTCTTTGCGACGCCTCCGCGTCAACCTTCGAGATTGAAATGCTCACTTCTTCGGCATTTTCCCCGTCTTTTTTCTTTTCACTCGACGACGTTCTCGACGACCCGATGTTGCGCTGAATACGAATCTTCGACAACGCTCTATAACCTATCGCGGTCATCAGGCAAAAGAACCCGATAGAAAATATCGGCCCGGCCCAGAAATATTTTTTATCCGAGCTGATATCGATGGTACTCAGAGTAATCTTCCCGGCGTCTTCGCACGGGAACGCGTTCTCCTCGCAAAACTCCGCCATCGTTTTCGGGTCTCCCGTGTACCCTTGAACGTACACAGCGGCCGCGGTGGGATCCAACGGCACTTTATACTTGTACTGATCGCTGAGGAATTCGTTTTGACACAAAGATCTCAACGAGTACGCGAACAAAGAAATCCAATAAAGGAAGTGCAACACGCCCATCTTCTCCGGGGAGATTAAAAAGCCCGCAAAGATGACCATAATCGCGATAACTGGGCCAGGAAAGGTTTGCGCCGCTTCCATGTTTGGCGCAAGAAGAGCGACGACTCTGAAGAAACTCGCCATCGCAACGTTCGCGCACGTTAAATTGATGAAGAACACCAACCAGTTTTCAAATGCCATGGACAAACCAACCATCGGGTATAAAATGCAACTAAATATAGCCGTCTCTAACACCGCGATCGGTAACTGCGTGGCAATAGAAGACACGATGTACGCAAACGTTGGGAACAACTTGTAATCGAGTTGTTTATACGCCACGTATTTCTGTTCGACGCTAAACGTCAACTCGGAAAAATTGCTAAAGGAAATGTGCAAGACACAAAACAGGAGCATGCCTAAACGCTCGAAACCTCTATCCAAGGGCAAATCAAACCAAACAGAACCGAGAACGACGGACGTGATCAACGCGCCAAACATTCTCGCCGATAAAAAGACTTTATTTCTGAGCGTGATTTGAAATTGTCTCTTGATGACGGATTTATACATACTCGGCCACGCTTTCGGGTAGGCGGTGGAATATTGCGCCTTGGCGAAGGGCGTTCGCAAGTCAATCATGTTCTGCCCGTCCGATTTGTCCACGCAATCGGTCTCTCCGATGCTCTTTTTATATAATCCGTTCGAGTTTTCGACCCATCCTTTCCTTAACCCGTCGCCAGAGGCAAACTGGTTCGACGCGCCCGTTTTGGAATGCGCCAACGGATCCACCAAAACGCTCAACAACCAATCTGCCACGTCGCCTTTCTTCGCGTTCTCGCTGTCAAAGCCGAGACCACCAAAATGATCGACCACTTTATCCACGTCACCGTGATACACCGGAGTTCCGTCTCGCAAACACAAGACGTCGTCGAAAAGTTCGTACACCTCCGGCGTCGGCTGCAAGAGCGAAACGATAACCGTCCCGTTGGTGATTCTCGTCCACTCTCTCAAAGCGGCGATGATGTTATGCGTCACCGCGGCGTCCAATCCCGTCGATATCTCATCCATACAAAACACCCGCGCGTTCGTTACCATAGCTTCGCCAATCGTGACGCGTTTTTTCTCCCCTCCAGAAACGCCTCTCACTAAATCGTTCCCGATGATTGTATCCAAACAGTTCTCCAACGACAACAATCGATGCACGCTATCAATCTTCCTCGAGTGCACGTCTTCCTCTCTCTCATTCGTCGGCGTTGGCGTCGCGTTTTCGTGTGAAAACTTCGTCGTCTCTCTCACCGTCAAAAACGGTAAATGTTCGTCCTGTTGCGTCACGTACATTGCCATCCGATTGGCGTCGATGTCCTTCTCCTTCTTCAACTCCTCCGCCGTCATCTTCGAATACGTGACGCCTTTCCCGCCGCTCAAAACCGCGCTCGGTAAAATCTGCCCGACCGCTTTCAACAAACTCGTCTTCCCGTGTCCAGGAGGCGCCAATACCAACGTCAACGACCCCGCTTTAAAGCAACAGTCCACGTCTTTCAAAACCCGAAACGGTTCCATCTTCGTCGCGTCGTTTTCCTTCCCGCTGATTTTCTCTCTCACTTTATTCGGAATTTTCATCGCCACGTCCGTGAGCACCCCGGGGACGGTTTTTATCGACCGGTCGATCTTATTCGCCGGTAAGTGTAACGTGTAATCAAAATCGCACTTAATTTCCACCGAGGGCAGTTTCCCTCCGTGCGCTTCGAGTTCATCCCGGCATAAGCTCGCGTATTGTTCCAAACGATTCGTCGGGTCTTCGACATTTTCCTTCCGGTGGTCGACGGCGCTCATTTTTTCTCCGTCTCTTCGTCCCGCCTCGGACGCGTTTTTCAAACACTCGCGCGAGAAAAAAAGATGCGTATTATGTGTGTCTGTCGCGCAGCGCGTATTCTTCTCTCCGTGATGGTGTGTGTATCCCTCTCTTTGCGCGTCGTGTAAAGCGTGTCAAAGTATGATGACGTTATGTGCTTTTCTTTTTATTGGAGGACACGTGAAAAAATTTTACCCGTACTTTTGTTTTTTTTTTGGTGGACCTT
>Ga0222716_10001035_pt1 | contig 23466 bp, 13 predicted proteins | sample C33_13DmetaG_FD_165044 | JGI IMG/M metagenome (GOLD analysis project Ga0222716, IMG submission 165044) | Estuarine water microbial communities from San Francisco Bay, California, United States - C33_13D | ecosystem: Environmental > Aquatic > Marine > Unclassified | place: USA: California... | reverse complement strand
TTCAGATGTTACGAAACGGAATAAAAATGGACAGACTCGCTCGGGATTATATTCTTTGTTCATACCTATGGAATGGAATTTCGAAGGATTCATCGATTCTTATGGAATACCTGTCTTTAACACACCGAAAGAGCCTGTCAAAGACAACCAGGGAGATACTATCGACGTCGGGGTTATTGAACATTGGGAGAACGAAGTAGAAGGTTTAAAAGGAGATCAAGACGGTTTAAACGAATTTTATAGACAGTTTCCGCGGACAGAAGAGCACGCATTCAGAGATGAAACTAAAAATAGTATATTTAACTTAGCAAAAATATATGAGCAAGTTGATTTTAATGAAGAAGCAAAATACAGTGCTTTAGTTACAAGGGGTAGTTTCCAATGGCAAAATGGTGTTAAAGATACAAAAGTAGAATTTACACCAAACCTTAGCGGAAGATTTAATGTTAGTTGGGTTCCACCTGTTCATTTACAAAATAAAGTAATAATTAAAAACGGTATTAAATATCCTGGAAACGAACACAGTGGTGCTTTTGGTTGTGACAGTTATGATATATCGGGAACAACAGATGGTAAAGGATCTAAAGGAGCATTACACGGATTAACTAAATTTAGTATGGAAGAAATTCCTGCTAATATGTTTTTCCTTGAATATATAGCTAGGCCACAGACGGCAGAGTTATTTTTTGAAGACATATTAATGGCATTACATTTTTACGGTATGCCAATACTTGCAGAGAATAATAAACCTAGATTACTATATTATTTAAAAAGAAGAGGATACAGGGGATATTCTATGAATAGACCTGATAAAAAATGGAATAAGCTATCGGTTACTGAAAAAGAAATTGGAGGTATACCGAATTCAAGTGAAGATATTAGACAAGCGCATGCGTCGGCAATAGAAAGTTATATAAATAAATATGTTGGTGAATTAGAGAATGGGGATTATGGAGATTTATATTTTTCAGAAACATTAAACGACTGGGCTAAGTTTGATATAAATAAAAGAACGAAGTTTGATGCAGCTATTAGCTCAGGATTAGCAATTATGGCATGTAATAAGCATTTATACACACCTCATCAAACACGTGAATTAAAAAGTAACGTTAATTTTAGTTTATCTAAATATAACAATAATGGAAATTTTTCAAAAATAATACAATAGATGGCAAAAGTATCACCAAGAGGTATTTTTCCGAGTCAAGCAGTAAGCGACGCAGAAAAAAAGAGTTCAAAGTATGGGCTTGAGATTGCTAAAGCTGTAGAGTCAGAATGGTTCAAAAAAGATTCCGGAGGATCTCGTTTCTTTTCTAATAGAGATAACTTTCATAATTTAAGGTTATATGCAAGGGGAGAGCAAAGCATTAAGAAATACAAAGATGAATTATCTATTAATGGTGATTTGTCCTATTTAAATTTAGATTGGAAGCCGGTACCTATTATTCCAAAATTTGTTGATATAGTTGTCAATGGAATCGCAGAAAGAACTTTTGATATAAACAGTTATTCAATAGATAAGTCAGCTAGCGATAAGAGAACAAAATACATGGAAGACATCCTTAGGGATATGAGGGCAAAAGAGTTTATTGAACAAGCACAGCAGCTATTAGGAGTTGATTCTAGTATTTCTAATGTAAAAGAACTGCCGGAAAATGAAGACGAACTGGCATTGCATATGCAACTCAATTACAAACAATCTATTGAAATTGCAGAAGAGCAGGCTATAAATAATATATTAGATGTTAATAATTACGATTTATTAAAAAAGAGATTAGATTATGATATAGCAGTATTAGGTATAAGTTGTGTTAAAAACAGTTTTAACACCGCGGAGGGTATAAAATTAGATTATGTAGACCCTGCTGATATTGTTTATTCTTATACAGACTCACCGTATTTTGATGATTTATATTATGTTGGGGAAGTTAGAAGGGTAAGTATAGTTGAATTAAAAAAACAATATCCTGAATTAACAAATGAAGATATAGAAGAAATTGAAGGCAAGGGAGATAGCTCTTTATTATATAATAGAACAAACGCTACGGATAAAAACTTTGTATATGTTTTGTATTTTGAATATAAAACTTATGAAAATCAAGTATATAAAGTAAAAGAAACAACATCTGGTGCTGATAAAGCTATTAAAAAAGATGATAAATTTAATCCACCTAAAGATTCAAGGGCTAGATTTCAAAAAGTAAACAGATCTATTGAGTGTTTATATGAGGGTGCTAAAATTGTTGGTCACGATAAATTATTAAAATGGCAAAAAGCCGTTAATATGACAAGGCCAAAATCTGATATAACTAAAGTTCAAATGAGTTATAACATTGTAGCCCCTAGGATATACAAAGGTAAAACAGAATCGTTGGTTAGCAGAATGACATCATTTGCTGATATGATTCAAATAACACATTTAAAATTACAGCAAGTATTGTCAAGAATGGTACCTGATGGTGTTTATTTAGATGCGGATGGTTTAGCTGAAGTGGATTTAGGTAATGGAACAAATTATAATCCACAGGAAGCATTGAACATGTATTTCCAAACAGGTTCTGTTATAGGTAGATCTATGACGCAAGATGGTGATTTTAATAACGGCAAGATACCAATACAAGAATTAAGAACAGGTGCTGGTGGATCTAAAATACAAAGCTTAATACAATCTTACAACTATTATCTACAAATGATAAGAGATGTTACGGGGCTAAACGAAGCAAGAGATGGTGGCGTACCTGATAAAAACGCATTAGTAGGATTACAAAAATTAGCAGCGGCTAATTCAAATACAGCTACTAGGCATATATTACAAGCTGGATTATATCTAACATTAAAAACCGCTGAAGCAATTTCGCTTAGAATATCAGATGTATTAGAATATTCTAACACTAGAAATTCTTTAGTTCAAACTTTAGGCAAATTTAATGTTGGTACATTAGAAGAAATAAAAGATTTACATTTACACGATTTTGGTATATTTTTACAGTTAGCGCCGGATGATGAAGAAAAACAATTGCTTGAAAACAATATACAAATGGCTATATCTCAAAAACAAATAGAGCTTGAAGATGCTATTGACGTTAGAGAGATAAAGAATTTAAAGTTAGCTAATCAATTATTGAAACTAAGAAGAAAACAGAAATTTGAAAAAGACAGAAAAATTCAAATGGAAAATATTCAGGCGCAATCGCAAGCTAACGCTCAGTCAGCTCAAGCGGGAGCCGCCGCAGAAATACAGAAACAGCAAGGTATTGCAGAAAGCAAAGTACAAATCGCACAAGTACAATCACAACTTGACATTGCAAAACTTGAAAGAGAAGCGGAAATTAAAAAAGAATTAATGGAGTTTGAGTTTCAACTCAATATGCAGCTTAAGGAGCAGGAGAACCAGGTGATTAATAAAAAAGAAGAGTATAAAGAAGATCGTAAAGATAAGAGAACAAAAATACAAGCTTCACAGCAAAGTGAACTTATAGACCAGAGAAAATCTGGTAAACCACCAAAAAACTTTGAATCCGCAGGATTTGATAATTTAGGTGGATTTGGATTAGAGCAATTTGATCCTAGATAACAATTAACCAATTATATTTTATTATGTCAGAAAACATTAAAGCTGAGGTTTTAGATGATAAAGAATTATCTATAGCCGAACAAGAAGCTAGTGTACAGAAATCGCCAAAAAATGAAGAAGGTGATTATACTGTTAATCTAGGTAGAGAACCAGAACCAGAGGTTGTTGAAGAAAAACAACCAGAGGCTGAGGTTCAAGAAGAACAAAAAGAAAAACCTGTATTAGAAGAAATTATTGAAGATGAAAAAGATAACGCTAACGAGGAAGGACTGGATGGAAGCACTGAAGTTGCCGACACCACACCGGAACCTAAAGAAGTATTACAGGAAGAAAAAACACAAGAGCCTGAAGTAAGCTTACCAGAAGGAATACAAGATCTAGTTAAGTTTATGGAAGAAACTGGTGGTAGTATTGAAGATTTTAGTAGATTAAATGCTGATTACTCAAATGTAGATGAAAGTACTTTACTAAGAGAATACTACAAACAAACAAAACCTCATTTAAGTTATGATGAAGTGTCGTTTTTATTAGACGATAAATTTTCATTTGACGAAGAAGTTGATGAGGAAAGAGATATTAAAAGAAAAAAACTTGCTCTCAAAGAGGAAGTCGCAAATGCCAATAAGTTTTTAAATGAAACTAAGGAGAAATATTACAAAGAGGTCAAGTTGGGCTCTAAGTTAGCTCCTGAACAGCAAAAAGCTATTGAATTTTTTGACAGATACAATAAAGAGCAACAATCGGCTGATGAATTATTAAAGCAGCAAACACAACATTTTCAACAAGAAACTAGTAAAGTTTTTAACGAAGAATTTAAAGGTTTTAATTTCAACGTAGGAGATAAGAAATACAGGTTTAATGTTAAAGATGTAAACAAAGTAAAAGAAACTCAAGGTGATTTATTGAATGTTTTCAATAAATATGTTGGTGACAATAAAATGTTACAAGACGCTGGAGGTTACCATAAAGCTTTATTTGCCGCTTCAAATCCCGATAAAATAGCTAATCATTTTTACGAACAAGGCAAGGCTGATGCAATTAAGCAATTAAGTGCAGACGCTAAAAACATTAACATGGATCCTAGAAAAACTTCTAGTGGATATGTTGAGGCCGGAGGTATTAAAGTAAAAGCTATTTCTGGGGACGATAATTCTAAGCTAAAATTTAAACTTAAGAATTATTAATTAAAACTATTTTAAAAAATGGCAACAAACGCATCTTTTGCTGGCCCATTAGCTGGCAGCATTTTAACTCCAGCAGCGTCAAAAATGACGACTGCAGGATCTTATTTAGACATTCAAAACGACGGATGGGCTAAACAATATCTTCCTGAGCTTTACGAAAGTGAAGTACAGAGATATGGGAACAGAACTATTTCTGGATTCCTTTCACAAATTAGTGCAGAAATGCCTATGTCTTCTGATCAAGTAATTTGGTCTGAGCAAGGTAGACTACACTTATCTTACAATGGTGAGATTAATCCTGTTACAGGTGCAATCGACGCTATTACTGGTATTGACTCTGGAGCTACTGAAGCTCACGCAATTAGAAAAGGAGCAACATTAGTATGTGAGGTAAACAGTATTGTATTTAAAGCTTTTGTTAAAGTTGGAGTTGAAACATCTTCTTCAGGATTAACAATTAAGCCTTACGGTGCTGAAAACGTTGATGACCTAGCGGGAATCGCGACTACAGACAACCAAGCTATTAAATTTTTCGTATATGGTTCTGAATTCAAAAAAGGCTCAGCTAGTATGACAGATTCAATAGAGCCAGGTTTCAAAACTTTCACTAACAAGCCAATGATTATCAAAGATCACTTTGAAATCAACGGATCTGACACTGCTCAAATCGGGTGGGTTCAAGTAAGTGGTGAAGGCGGAGAGTCTGGATACTTATGGTACTTAAAATCTTCTGCTGATACAAAAGCAAGATTTGATGACTATTTAGAAATGATTGCAATTGAATCTGAGAAATCAGCTTCAGGTGCAGATTCAGATATTCCTGATGGTTCTGAAGGTTTACTTTCAGCTATCGGATCTAGAGGTGTTGTAGCTACAAATCAATTTGATGGTGGTACGGTAGCTGCTGACAAGCTTCCAGAATTTGACTTATTATTAAAAGAATTAGACAAACAAGGAGCTATCGAAGAAAATATGTTATTTTTAGATAGAGATGCAAATCTTTACATAGATGACTTATTAGCTGGATTATCATCTGGAGCACAAGGTGGAACTGCTTATGGAGTATTTAACAACTCTGAAGACATGGCATTAAATCTTGGATTTACTGGATTTAGAAGAGGTTCTTATGATTTTTACAAAACTGACTGGAAATATCTTAACGATAAATCTACAAGAGGTTCTGTTGGATCTTTAAAAGGACTTTTAGTTCCTGCCGGAACATCTTCAGTATATGATCAAAACTTAGGAAGTAATGTAAGAAGACCGTTTTTACACGTACGTTACAGAGCTTCTCAAGCTGATGATAGAAAATTAAAATCTTGGGTAACTGGTTCAGTCGGCGGAGCGCAGACAATCGGTGATGACAAGATGGAGATTCACTATCTATCAGAAAGATGTTTAGTAGTGCAAGCTGCAAACAACTTTATGAGATTTGACTCGTAAATTTTAATGTAATTTTTACCCTCGTTGTTCTGACGAGGGTAATCATTACTCTTATTAATTATATTATATTATATCATGACAAAAATTAAAGAAAAAACAAAGCAAGTTAAACCTAAATGGGAAATTAAAGATAAAATATATGAATTATCTTTAAATGAAACTCCGATAGTTTTTATGGCTAAATCCAGAGGAATACTATGGTTTGACGAAGAAAAGGGATATGAAAGAGAAATTAAATACTGTGAAAATCAAAAAACAGTATTTGTTGACGAAATGAAAGGCCCACAAAGATTATCACATATTATTTTTAGAGATGGCAATTTATTTGTGCCAAAAGAAAAACAAATATTACAAAAGTTTTTATCCATGCACCCTGATTTAGGGACTAGATTTATAGAGCACAATCCTGTGCAGATAGCAGAAGATGATTTAGATATTCTAGAAAATGAAATAAAAGCTTTAACAACTGCGCAAGGCATTGATATAGATCACGCTGAAGCAATATTGAGGACAGAACTAGGCGATAAGGTGTCTACGATGACTTCTAAGGAGCTTAAAAGAGATTTATTATTATTTGCTAGAAGCAATCCAGAATTGTTCTTAGAATTAGCAACAGACGATAACATAAATATCAGAAATATTGGTATAAAAGCTGTTGAAAATGGTATTATAACATTATCTAACGATCAAAGAACATTTAAATGGGCATCGAACGACAGAAAACTTATAACAGTTCCGTTTGACGAAAATCCATATTCAGCTTTAGCAGTGTATTTTAAAACCGATGAAGGTATTGAAGTATATCAAACAGTAGAAAAAAAGTTAAAATAAAGTAAATAGTGGTTGAGCCGCTATATGCGGCTTAATCATTATAAATAAAAATTATGGCAATAAATATAAACTCAGTTTACAAAGCGGTGTTAGTTGTTTTACAACAAGAAAAAAGAGGCGTGCTCACACCAGTCGAATTTGACAAACTCGCTGCTCAAGCACAACAAGAAATTTACACTCAGTATTTTGATGATTTAAATCAATTATTGAGAATGCCTCAAACTTCATTAGCTTATGCGGACAGAATGTCTTTGCTAGACGAAAAAATTCAGATATTTAAAAGAAACGAATTAAAAGATATAACAAATACTTCCGGAGTCTTAACAACAACTCTTACCAATGTAAACGAATTAGGTTCGGTTATTTATTTAGCAGGAGGTGCAGCACCAGGTAGAGAGGTTCAAAGAATAGAGCAGCAAGATGTTTATACCGTTAATGAATCTCCTTTAACAGCTCCAACAGCTTTTTATCCGGTATATACTTATGAAAATAATGTGTTAACGTTTTATCCTTCTACGTTGACCCCTACAGGTGGGGGATCAAACAGTATAAAAGTAAATTACTTATCATACCCTGCCGACCCTATTTGGGGCTTTGATATAGAGCCTAACTTAGGTAATTATATTTATAACGCTCAAAACTCAACAAACTTTCAAATACATCAATCTGATCAACCTTTATTAGTTGAAAAAATACTAGGATACGCAGGTGTCATGACTAAAGATCAATTAGCTTTATCATTAGCCGCGCAAAAAGAACAACAAATAAACGTAGACAATCAAAAATAAAAAATCATGGCAAACACACCTATAAGTAACGCTTTTATATCTGTAAATGATATTGTAAATAACTTTATAATATCGTATACCGGGCCAGGTAAAATAATACCTGATAGTAAAAGAACAGAAGTAATATTTCATGCTAGGCGTTGCCTTCAAGAATTTGCTTATGAAACTATAAAAAGTCAATTTATAGAAGGGCCTAAAACTGTAGTAACTACTCAAGCGTATGCTTTACCATCTGATTTTGTTGCTGTAATAAAAGTTACGGTAGGAGGTGCTGAACAAACAGAATCAACAACTACACCCCCAGCCGCAACTAAATTTTATATAGATTTTGTAGCTAAAACTATAAGATATGGTACCGGTGGCACAAATGACAATGGCGCAATATTAACCTATTTATCAAATGCCCTTACCACAGATGAATCAGCTGCTATTCCAAAGCTAGCAGAAGAAGCAATGTATGCTTGTATGGTATATGCAATACTTGCTAATAGAGAGAAAACAGATCTTAATACGCTTCAACGATTATTAATAGAAAAAACCGACAAATTAGAAAGAGCTAAATCAAGACTAGTGTTTACTAATTTTTCTTAAAATAAAAAAATATGGCAATATCAGTTGATAAAGTATATAAAACAGTATTATCAATATTAAATAAAGAATCGAGAGGTTTTTTAACACCTGAAGAATTTAATAAAATAGGTGCTCAGATTCAACTTGATATACTAGACCAACATTTTTATGATTATAATAGATCTGTGGTAAAACATAACTCGGGTAGAGGTGTTGAACAATATGGAAATATACCTCAGAAAATAGAAGAAAAAATAGATCCATTTTATAAATCTGTAAATTTAACTTTATCATCTAGTAAATTAACCATACCTTCTGATTTATATAAGATAATAGATATTACGACAACAGATAAATTAAAACAAATAGAAAAAGTAAATAAAAAAAATTTATCTTATTTGTTATCTTCTTCATATACAGCGCCCTCTTCTTCATTCCCTGTTTATTATCAAACAGATTCTAAATTTGCAATTGAACCAACTACAAGCGGTCAATTGACCGTAGAATACATAAAAACACCATTAGATCCCGTTTGGGGATACACTCAAGACAGCACAACTGGTGCTTTAGCTTTTTCAAATGAAACTACAGGAAGTAGTGTAACACCACCAACTGGAAAAGAAGATTTTACTTTACACAGCTCGGATAGAGTACAATTAATATTGGGTATATTAAAATATGCAGGTTTAGTTATTTCCGACCCTACCGTTATACAGGCTGCAAACGCGGAAGAAAATAAAACAATACAATTAGAAAATTCATAATAAATGGGATTAATAACAAAAACACATCAATCGTATTACAATAAATCACAAGGATTTATAGGCAACAGCTCAACCGCGGCTTTTACTTTAACGACTGTGGCATTTTCAACAATCCCCTCAAGTGTAATTGTATTTGTTGGCGGTAAAGAAATAAATACAAATAACTACAGTTACAGCTCGCCTACCGTAACCTTTACTGGAAACGTAAGTAACGCTGATGTTTTAAACACCAACGGAACACCCATATCTGGTAAAATTATAGAAATTAAACCAGCTGGGGCAGCAAACAAATTTGGTGATTATAGGTATATATCTTTAAACAATTTAATTGATAATTATTTAGTTGCCTTTGTTGGTAGCGGCAAATTAATACCTAATGTCACAAGAACTGACGTAATATTCCACGCAAAAAGAGGTGTGCAGGAGTTTAGCTATGATGTTTCAAGAACAGAAAAAATCCAAGAAATAGAAGTTGGCCCAAGTTTATCAATGCCAATGCCCCAAGATTACATACACTACGTTAGGTTTTCTTTTGTCGACGCTATGGGTATTGAGCATATAATATATCCATCTAGGTATACATCGAAACCATCAGAATCTATATTGCAAGACGATGATTACAATTATTTATTTGACGTTGATGGCACATTATTAACTGGTACGCCTGTAATTAACGACAGATTTACTAATTTTGATAATAGAAAATTTACTGGTGAATTTGGAGAAGAAGATATGTCTTATGATGCGAACACTGGTTTACAAAAATTAACAGCTCAAGGCGGCAGAAAAGGTATAAACCCTGAAACATCACAAAAAAATGGTGTGTTTATAATAGATGAGTTAAACGGCAAAATAAGCTTTTCAAGCGAACTGTCTGGAAAAGTTATAACGATAAAATACATATCAGATGGCTTAGGTACAGATGATGAAATGAAAATACATAAATTTGCAGAGGATGCAATGTATAAATACATAACACACGCTATAGCTAGTTCTAGAGTTGACTTTCCAGAGTACATTATAAATAGATTTAGAAAAGAAAGAAGAGCAGCAACAAGGAATGCTAAATTAAGATTATCAAGCCTTAAAATATCTGAATTAGAACAGGTTATGAGAGGCAAATCAAAATTTATTAAACATTAATACATGCCAGAAATCAAGAATACCTTTTTAAAAGGTAAAATGAATAAAGATCTTGACGATCGATTATTACCTAACGGTGAGTATAGAGATGCATATAACATAACGGTTTCTAAATCTGAATTATCGGATGCAGGTACTGTACAAAACATTAAAGGGAATAGTAAATTATTTAGTAATAATTTAAACGTAACAGCTGCAACAAAAACAATAGGTCATTATATAGATTCTTCCAATGGTGAAATATTTTGGTTTATTAGTAATTTTGAAGGTTCAGGCGGTGAATTAACATCTGATGTAGCCCATGCGGCCACTACGCTTCCTGGTTCAAGCACTCCTACGGTATGTAAAATTCTTTATGCAGAAACAGACGGCACAGAACCAAAAGTATTGATTGATTCATTTAGACTTAATTTAAGTAAAAACCATAAAATAACGCATGTTAACAGGCTAGATGATCTTTTATTTTGGACAGATAACTATAATCAACCTAGAAGAATAAATATTAAAAACGCTTTAAGCGCTAATAGTTTTTATACTAACGATATATACTTAGAAGATAAAATTAGTGTGGCTCAATACGCGCCGTATGCTCCGCCGATCGTAGAATTATCTTACGATTCTACTATAAAAAGCAAAACGATAGAAGAAGAATTTGTAAAATTTGCTTATAGATTTAAGTACGATAACAACGAGTATTCTTTAATATCCCCTTTTTCACAGCATTGTTTTCACCCAGGAAGCGTGGCTCAATCATTTAATGACGGCAGTTATTCTACTACGCCATTATCTGGAACAACAAATTCTGCGGGTATGGCAGGCATGCTAGATCAAACTGAAATTGATGCTATAGCTAAAACAACTGTAGTTGATACTATGATTAATAAAGCCAATAAAGTTTCTTTATTAATTACTTTGCCATTTGACGAAACTATCACAAATCACGCCAATGCTCAAGCCGCGGGCACCATGTCTGGCACAAGTAATACCATAGACAATATAACCGGCACTATTGCACAGAACAATTCATTTATTGATGAAGAAAATAACACATACACTATAAGTAATTTTTCATCAGGAACTATAACTACAGGTTCAATTTCCCCCAATATAGCTAATGACACAAGATTGTATTTTTTTAATATTACAGAAGGAAATGGACAATGGGGTTGGAATAATAATTTAAAAATTAAAGAAATTGAAATACTTTATTCTGAATCAGATAGTGCAGCTACTAAAGTGATAGATACAATTAAAATAGGCGAAAGAACAGATTTAATATTAAAGCCTATAGTTGAAGTAATAGACACGACTTTACACACTGCAAAGTTAAGATATACTTACGAATACGTATATAAATCAACCAAACCTAAGAAAACATTACCAGAAGCAGATTTAGTTAGGGTTTCAGATATTATACCTGTCAAAGCACAAACACAGGAAGTTTCTGGTAATAGAATAATATATGGTAATTTCTTACAAAATAGAAAAATAAACCAAATCAACGCTTCCAACGGCTTGTCTATAACCAGTGGGGATCAAGGGTCTCAAAATAAACAATATTTATTATCATCGGTAAAATCAAATAGAACATATCAAGTGGGTATTGTTCTTTCTGATAAATACGGAAGACAGTCACCTGTTATACTACCGGATGAATCTACGGCTTTTGTAGAGCCAAAAACAGGCGTAGTAACAAATGGAACTAATTCGTGGAATCATAGCTGCTTGAGAGCTACGTTTATAAATAACTTAGGTAATGATATTTATGAACCAACCACTAATCCGCTAGGTTGGTATTCTTATAGATTTGTGGTAAAACAAACAGAGCAAGACTATTATAATGTTTATTCACCTCAGGTTATAGAGGCTGGTACTGTATCTAATGCTAACGATCAAAAGTCTTTTATTCTTTTACATGGAGATAATATAAATAAAGTGCCTAGAGACGTAACAGATACGAACACATTGTCTGGTAATCAAGGCTCAAACGCAAGATTACTACCAAAAATTAGAGATAATAATATACTTCTTAGCAATTACACTCAGTTAGTGCAATTAGATGGAAATGACTTTATAAAAGTAACCTCCATAGGTACGGCTTTAGAGCAAGGATTAACCGGAGCTATTGATTCAGATGCTGGTACTGATAAATCCGACGTTCTTGCCAACGTATATTTTCAAGAAAAGAACCCATTGTTCGCTGAATTACCGGATGGTTATGGGACACATTTTGCTACGTGGGGTACTGGATCAAATAAGGAATTTAGTTTTTTTAATTTTGAAACTCAACCATTTATTTCTGCAATAGATATATATTATGAAACTTCTTCAGCGGGGTTATTATCTGATTTAAATCAAAAAATAACAGCAAGTGCTGGGGAGGCGCCAACTGATATATCAATAACAAGTACAACTTTTAACGAAGCAAACGCTATAGGTACAACGGTAGGCTCACTAACAGCTTTAAAATCTACGGGTGCTGCGGTTTCACCAGGTGCAACTTTTGTTATAAATAGTGTTATTAACGGATTAGGCACAACATTACCTAACTCTACTTTTGTAATTTCTGGTAATGCTGTAAACACAGGTGTTAATTTTGATTTTAAAAATACTGCAGCTGATCGGTTTGTTATTTCTGTTACAGCAACTAGAAATGGAACGAGTGAAACAAAAACTAGAACCCATTTATTAACATTACAAAATGCAAATCCAAAAATAAACGTTGGTTCTGGTGATAACGTTTCTAATGCTACAACCGGCGTTACTATAGCTGCTGTACTTTCAGGGCAAGCAACAACTCTAGATATGAGTGGCGTTAATGGGGGTAGACTAACGCCAAGTAGTAATCTCACTTTCTCAATAGTTTCTCAAACAAATAGTGGTAGATATACTATAAACCCAACAACAGGAGTTATTAGTGCAGGTACTAATTTAAGCAATGGCATGGTAGATACTCTTGTTATGAAAACAACAGATATAGCGGGTGCAACTAGTCCTAATATAAGTTTAAAAATAAGTGTTACAGGATCTCCATTCACACAATTTTGGAGATCAGCTAATGGAAACGCTAATGCATCAACCGCGGTAGACGAGCCGACAGGGATACAAGTATGGCATAATGGAGATAATGCATTGCCTCAAGAATTTGATATAGTGTATAGCAACGCAACCGGAACAACTCTTTTTAGCACAGGTTCTGCTACAGATGGTGCTGGTGGGGTGTGGCATTCTATGTGTGGTCCTAACTATTGTAGCCAGCAAACTGCAACGTTTGTTTTCAAAACAAGCAGTGATGGTGTAGTCAGAGCGGTAACAATGCCTTAAAAAAGCAATAAAAAATGTAATAATTTAAAGTATGGCATACGTAGTTGATATTCAATTTTTTAATACCTTCATTTTGAGGAGTGTACAGAAGAACACAGTACACATAGAAGAGTCAAGAATAAAAGGCGGTTTTAACGAGCCTATTGCGGCTTTAGGCCCAAAAGCTTATGCCACTAACGAAAACTATGAAGAGAATAGAAGATATAATGCTTTAATTTATTCTGGAATATACAACTCAAGAACAGATGTTAATAAAACAAATGTTTTTAGTCATGCTGAAAAAATTACCCGATCTGTAGATCCCGTGAATGGATCTATTCAAAAACTTTATGCAGAGGATACAAATTTATTAATATTCCAAGAAGACAAAGTAAGCAAAGCATTAATAGATAAAGACGCTATATTTACAGCCGAAGGGGGTAACTTAACAACGTCTGGATCAAAAGTTATAGGGCAAATAGTACCTTATTCTGGAAAATTTGGTATTAGTAAAAATCCTGAAAGTTTTGCAATAAAGGGAAATAGAAAATATTTTACCGATAAAAAAAGAGGTGCTGTGCTAAGGTTAGTTGGGGGTGTTGGTGGTGGAAGTGGAATTATAGAAATATCTAAAGCGGGAATGAGAACTTGGTTTAAAGACAATCTTTTAGACTCTACGGATATTGTAGGTATGTATGATGACACATCGGATGTATACATGCTTAACATTAAGAACAGTAACGAAATTCCATATTATACTTTAGCTTTTGATGAAGCCGTAGGCGGTTGGTCTAGCTTCTACACATTTAATCCTGATTTTGGATTTAGTATTAACAAAAATTTTTATACCTTTAAAGATAGCTATATATGGGAACATAATATAGATTCTGTTTCTAGGAATACTTTTTACGGTGAATTTGCTGGAAGTAACATAACATTTATTGCAAACACGCAGCCTTCTGTTGAAAAATGTTTTAATACAATAAATTACGAGGGAAGTGCTGATTGGGTTATGGAATCTTCGGAAACAGATCTGGCAATGAAAGCTTGGCAAATTAGAAAAAGTTCTACCCCTATTGGCGACGGTATTATATCAACTAGCTTTATTAAAAAAGAAAATAAATATTATTCTCATATAAGAAATAATACAACAGTAAACGCTTCTAACCAAATAATAGGTGTTGAAACATCTGGTATTAAAGGATTTTTTACGACTGTAAAGATGAAGCATGATTCACAAACATCAGCTGTTGAATTGTTTGCGGTATCTCATAATGTTATTGGAAAATTAAAAGTTCCAAGAACAACTAGCAGTAAAAAACCTGTAAAAAAATAATTAAATGAAATTAAATATACGCAGACTCAATGAGTCAGACTATGAAACATTAGTTAAATGGTGGGACACTTGGCCAGAATGGCAGGCACCACCTAAAACCTTTTTACCAGATAACGGAAAAGGTGGATTTATTGTTGAAAAAAACAATATAAGTATAGTTGCTGGATTTGTTTATATGACCAATTCTAAGGCAGCTTTACTCGAGTGGATAGTATCTAATCCAGAATACAGAGAAAGTGACAGAAAAGACGCTATAGAGCTTTTAATAAAGGCTGTAGAGAATGTTTTAAAGGACCAAGGTATTCTACATGTATTCACTATTGGCAGAAACCAAAAATTAATAGATACACATAAAAAACTAGGATGGGGCGTTGATTCATCTCCCTCATATGAAATAACTAAAAATTTATAATATGGCAGCTTTCACAGCAATATTAGGGGCCACTATGTCGGTAGGCTCTGCAGTAAAATCCGGCATTGATGCTAGTAAAGCGAGAAGTGCTGCAAGAACACAAGAAACAGAGTTAGCCCGTTTAGAAGCTAATAGACAAGAAATAATAAATCCTTTTGAAGATGTAAAGGATCTTAGTTCGCGAATAACAAACCCTTTTGGTAATTTACAAGTAGCGACTAAGGCCGCAGAGTTTCAAGCTGAACAAGCTGATATGTCTTTAGCTAGCACATTAGATACACTAAGAGCTACTGGCGCGGGTTCATCTGGAGCCACAGCGTTGGCGCAAGCAGCTTTGCGAAGTAAGCAAGGTATATCTGCTACAATAGAAAAACAAGAGGCTCAAAACTCTAGGCTAAGAGCACAGGGCGAGCAATCTGCTCAGCAAAGAAGATTGGGCGAAGCAATAAGAATGCAACAAGCTGATGTGTCCGGGAAACAATTTATGTTTCAAGCAAGAGAGGGTAGAGAGTTACAACAGTTAAATAGAGTTGCAGGTTTAGCACAAGGATATAGACAATCCGCCGCTTCAAGTACAGCTGGTATGATGGGAGCACTCGGCTCCTTAGGTGGTACTTTAATGGGTATGGGTAAGGATGACGGTGCGCCTAAAAATAAAAGTAAAGTAAATAAAAATACAAGCAACAACCCAATTAGTAAATCCTATCCTGGAAATGAAAACGTTGTTTACAATGTATCCCGAACTGCCGATTATAGTAACATAGGCGATGGTGGTGGATCGCAATACGGGTACGATTACTTAGACGATTAATAAATAAATTATGGGAGCATACGATAATCCAAAAATTATACAACAGCCTGATTATGGGCAGATATTTTCAAGAAATTTTCAAGCTGGTCTTTCACAGCAGCAAGCTATAAAAGATAGAGCTGAAAAAAGAAGAGAGAAAGAAAAAATGCAAGATCAAAGGCTGGCTGATAGAGAATTGGCTTTTGCTACTAGTATAGGTAAAATTGAAGCTGGTGACCTTACGGCTAGCTTACAGCGACTTGGCTTTTCAGAAGCTGATAGCTACAGTGAAAATGAAAGATTATGGGCTGACAATAAAATATCTAGAGATGAATATTCTAAAAACAGATCTAATTCTTTTAGAAAAATACAAGAACTAGCACAAATAGGTAAATCATTAGAGTTACAAAGTAAGAATTTTGAAACATTAGATGAAAGTAAATTTCAAAATGATCCAAGATCGATTGGCTTAATTGAAGCATGGAAAGAAAAAAAAATGCAATTTCAATACGTTGGGAATGAAGTTGAAATTTATTATAACGACGGAAAAAAAAACGTTATGGTAGATATTGATGATTTAAAAAATAATGATTTCTTTAATATAAATCAAAGAGTTGAATTAGAAGATAGCGAATATGTAAATTTAGCTAAAACTGCGGGCGTGAAAGTAAAGACATTTACTGATACAAACTTTGACACAGCCGGTAATAGTACAAAAACTATTGAAAAAAAATATGAACAAACTGAAGAAGCTTATATTAGTAAAATAGCAAATTCGGGCAAAATGGCAAAATTATTTAGTGACGAAAAACAAGCGGGTTCTTTATTTGTAGATACCGTGCATTCTATTTTAAAAGGATCTAATAGGTTAGCTGCTGAGGCTGATGAATTAATAAAAAAGCATGATATCAAAGACCCCGACTTTAAAAAAGCTTTTATAAACAATATTGCTTATAATAACCCTGACTATAGGGACGCATTGGACGAGTTAAGTAAAAAAGTTTTGGCTGAAGAAGCTTTCAATAATCACTTGCCACAAAACCAAAGGATATTTAATGCAGGAGGAGTCAGTAGTGAACAGGCAAAACCTGAATCTTCTGGAATTGAAAGCGAGTTTAAAAACAAAAATTTAGTCAAATACTTTAAAGATGTTGATAATATAAACTTTAATAACACTAAAGGGGTTGGGCCAACTATTGATGGCAAACCTATGGTTGATTTTAATGAGCTTGAGCCAATATTATCAAAACCTCCATACAACTTAAATGTTAAAAATCCAGTTCAAGTTGGAGCTAGACAAACGCGACAGTTTACTAAAACTGTAAAGGGTGCAGATAGAACAGTCACTGTTTTTGACAACGCCACGCCTGAAGACATTAGAAAAGCAATAAAATATTTAGAAACAGGAGAAAATTACAATTTTTCTACAAACGTAAGTATTCCTGGATTACCAATTTATAATTAAATTATGTACGAACTTAACGGAGAACAATATAGTTTAGAACAGGTAACATCTGCTGCTGAACAATCAAATATGACTTTAGAAGCCTACTTAGAAAAATCTGGAATAGTAAAGTCAAACGGCCCTGTACAGGAGACTGTGAGTGTAGGGTCAACAAATCAAGCAGTCAATATGGAATCCAATTCGGATCCTGGTTCTTTGGATTTACAAATAGATCCAAATAAATTTAAAGTATTTGATCCTAAGTCAATTAATAAACCAAACGGAATGGGTCTTGAGGAAGTGCCTGTTGTGGATAACAGCAAGACACAGTCTAATATAAACAAAATTTCAGAAAATCTTAAAGAAAAAGAGGTTAAAGAAAAAACTAAAAAAAGGGCTAGCTACAGGTCTGGAGTTAGTGCTATTATAAATAGTAACACACCTTACCAATTAGGTTTAGATGGCGGGAGTATAGAGGAGTTGAACAGCAAGGGGTTAGACAGTAAAATTAGAGAATTAGCAAAAAATGCTTTCTATGCTAACACCGACAACGCAGGTGAAGATTTGCCCGAGGGGTACACCGATGTAGTGGAGGAAGAAATTCAAAAAGCAATAAAAAAAGAAAAAGAAGAAGAGGCTAAAATTGATAACGACCAATATAAAAGTTTAGAAGATAATAATTTAGTATATACAACAGTAAACAAAAGTATTGCTAATAATTTCTATAACGATTTAAGGCCAAATCAAAAGATATATAGTAATTTAAAAGGTGAAATTTCTAAATATGAAAATATTATTAGCACATCAGATAATCTAGAAGTAGTTGAGGAAGCTAAATTAAAATTAACTTTTTTAAAAAACAAAGAGCCAGAAGCTTTTAAAGCAATGGAAAAAAGATTTGACGCAGCACCTCTATTTGATGCCAATGGTGAACGCGTAACTAAATCTGAGTTTGAAGAAGTTGGTGGGAATGATAAATCTGAAGCTTACAAAACTGTAAAAGCAAAGTATAATACAATGGACAAGGATAACTTGCAAAAACAATTTGCACTTTGGACATTAGATAAAAATGATAATAACAGAAAATTAAATCAAACAGTAGATTTAAAACCTTCCGACACTCAATTAAACATGTGGCTTTACAATGCTGGATACAAACCAAATTCTGATGGAGTTTACAGTGACGTAAAGTACTCTGACATTGTGGGCTATAGAGGGAAAGGATTAGAAATGTACAGGGGTGAAGATTTTAAAGGAGAGCAGGTTTATACTGATCTTCCAGCAGAGCTTAAAGATTTATATGAAGAAAGAGTTGATTTATCTTTAAAACAGCAAGCATTAAAAGAAACTTTTGTTTTAAATCAAGACCCGGGTTCTATGAAGACTGGGATAGCGGGAGGCATAAGCACTTTTGGTAAAGAAGGCTTAGTTAGTCTTGTTAGGATGTTTAGTCCTGAAAAAGCAGAAGATTTTAAAAAAGAATTACCGCAAACAAGAAGAGAGGAGCTTGATGAATTACAAAAATTGTTGGGTGATTCAGGAATTAGATTATCCAAAGAACAGGAGTCGGCATTTGAAAGAGATTGGGCTATGAACCTAACAGAGGGTTTAGGTGGTTTTACTGGAGATTTATTACAATTTGCTGCGTTAAACAAAGTGGCAGGCGCTGCGGGTATAACTGCTCGTATAGCACAAATAGGAAGAACAAACCCTATGCAGGCTAAGTTATATACTCTTCTTATGGAGGAAGTAAAATTTGAAGCCGTAACCAGAGGAGAGGCTGCTACCGGTGAAGGTGTGTTTTTTGGAGCAGGTGGAATGGTTGCTGGAAAATTTATACCCAAATTTACTGGTAATTTAGCTAGATACAACAATATTATTGAAAAATCAATTGGTGGTGGAGCTGGTATGGCTGCTGGTAGTGAGACTGCTGCTGCAATGCATGCAATAACTGACCATTTTTTAGAAAAAAAAGAATTTAAAAATAGCATTAACGAGCTTTACGGTGACTTAGATGAAGCTGCTCAACGTATAATGGGTAATGTTTTAATGGGTAAAGCCCTAGGAATGGCTAAGCTCAACCTTAGAGATTTTAAATCAATATCCGAGGTTAGAAAAATATACGATAAAACAAATTCAGATCTTTTTGCGGGAAAATTTAAAGGTATTGAATTAGAAAAAAAGAAAAAACTATTAGCAGAGTTAGATAGAACGTTAGAGCAAGCTGATAAAGGATTTAATGAATTAGATTTAGGATCACAGCAAGCAGAAGTTGCTAAAGCAAACGCTGTTATTAAAAGATATAATGATAGAAGATACGGCGAAGGCAATAAGCCAGATCAATCAGCTTTTAAATCTGCTAAAAAAATAGTTAACAATTATGAAGCTAACAAAGCGATAGCTATTCATAAAATTAAAAGACAAGAAAGAAGAATGCTGGAGTCGGGTGTATTTAAAAACTTCACGGGTATTGAAATTTTAGAAAATAATAAATCTTTTGAATCACAAAACAATAAAGCTCAATATAACCCTAATATTAAAAAAATACAAATAGATATATCAAAATATCATCCAGGAACATTAGGGCAAGAATTTGGCCACGTTATGATGGGCACTGCTTTTGCAAATAATCCTGAGATAGCTGGTAGATTTAAAAATAAAATTGAAAAACTTGGCGAAAGTTTAGATGGACAATTTTTAAATAGTAAAGGCGAAAAAATTAGCTTTGCGGAAGCTATTAAAGAAGCTTACCCTAAGAAATCTCAAAGGCCAGAAGAGTATATAATGAATGTTGTTGAGTTTTTGTCTCAACCTAAATATAAAGAGTTATTATTAGAAAAGGGCGTGTTAAACGAGCTTAAAAGATCTACCTTAAACTATGCAAATCAAATTGGTTTAGATTATACTAATAAAAAGAATTTTACTGAAGGTAAAGATTTAATGGAATTTTTGTTTAGTATAGGAAAGGTCGCTGAAGGCGGATCTACAAAGGCTATTACAAAAAAGTTTGAAGCTTTTAAAAATATTGTAATTGACGGTAAAAAATTGTTAGATTTAAATACTGGAAAAGAAATATCACCTAAGGATATAAAAGCATCGAAAGAATTAGTTGTAGAAGCTGAAACTAATATTGAAAGACAAATATTAAAACAAAAAAAGAGGGCAAAAGAACAAGAAAAGTTGGGGCTTCCATTAACTAAAGAACAAATAGCGGGCAATAAAGTATTGCAAGACAATATAGACTTGCAATATAATAAAATAGCAATAGCGGCTTTAGGTTTTAAGTTGCAAAAAAGTTTTGATGCCAAAGCTATGGGACTTAAACAGGCTCAATTCAACGATGCTCTAAGTTTCGTGACCCAATACAAAGACGGTATTATAAAAAGATGGGATCCTAATAAAGAGGGAGGAGGTAAATTTAGCACATTAGTTTACGGTAACATACAGCCTAAGCAGATATTATTTTATGAACAGGCTTTTGGTAAAAACGCTGAAAAAACAGCTAGACTTTCTGAATCGGAAAAAGAGCTAGCTGACACTGGAAGCACTGTAGAAACACAAAAACTAATTGAACCATTAGAAAAATTTGTTCCAGAAAAAACTAATAGAGAAAAATATCAAAAAGAATATGAAAAAAATATTACTGACAATAAATTAGTAACTGATTTTTCAAATTATGCTACATTAAAAGATGCTAGCCCACAAACTACAAATAAAATTGTAGGTAAAACGCCTACTCAAATTAAAGAAAGTGTTAAAAATAATGGCAAAACACAATTTGAGATTATGCCTGAGCCCTCCAGGAGAGTTACAAAAGAACAAATACAAAGAGAAGGCAATAAATCATCTACAGAAGTAAAAGATAGCGTACTAGATATTATAAGTGTAAAAGCGGAGCCTGGAGAAGTTACAGCAACAGGTAGAGCCTCTGTAGTGACAGGTACAGCTGCTGGTTTAGAAATAAGAGCTAAAATGCCGGATTATTCTAAAACTAAACACACAAGAGGTGATTACAAAGGGTATACCGTTGAAGGCGCTGTCCTTGAAAGATCTGGTGTTGGTATAATTAAAGATGGTAAGCTTACTGAGCTAGATGCTAAGGGTTGGAAAAAACATTATAATGAAAATGGCGTTCCTGCTTGGTATAAACCTAAAAAAGGAACTAATCCCACGAAAGAAAAACAAATAAGTGGCATTATAAGAAATCAATCAACTTTTCAACAAGCATGGAAAGCTGAGATTGGTAGAGCTATAACAAATAATATTGCTAGAAAAAACCCTAATCATCCTCAAAAATTAATAGAGCAATTGGCTGCTGGTAAGTCTGAAATATTAGCTTCTACGATTTTAAACCTGGCTGGTAAAAGAAAAAAAGAATTTATTTCTGATAAAATATTTGCAAGTTTTGGTGGAGCAATAAAAAAAGAAGATTTAACGGGGATAATGCAAGGGTTCTATAATGGAATTAGAAATATACCCGATTTTGCATTATTGATATTATCTAGTAATTTAGCACCCTCTGGCTCATCTTTAAAAAGAATACTCGCTGGTAAACAAACCTTCTTTGCGTCTAATAAAAAAGGATTTCAAGAAGAAATTAAATTAGCTATTAAAGAAAAAAGAATCCTTGATTTACATGCACTGTTAGAATTAAAATCCCAATTAGGTTTTAATTTTAAGGCTGGATCAGCTAAAGCTCCAGAATGGTCTAAAGCACTTCAAGCTCAAGTAACCGCTAAATACAAATCAAACATTAATAAAGGTCAAAAATTTTATGATCAACAAAAAACAATACACCAACTAGGGGTAAAAAAAGTTTTAGATATACTTTCTGAATTTCATAAAATAAACCCTAAAGCAGCGGGATTATTAGCTTATAACTCTAACGCTAATTCTTCATCATCAAAAAACATGGCTCAAATGCGAGGTATGGAAGTTGTTATTGATGGTAAAAAATTTGAAATTAGAGAGGAACACGTGCTGCAACACGGGCAATTTGCTAGATTGGCTGGTGAGTATGCTAAATTAAAAAATGATAAAAATACAGACCCAGCACGAGTAAAAGAAATGGCTGATTACATAGCTGAAAATTATTTTCAATTATCCTTAGCTAGTAAAAATTCAAATCAAAAAGGAATAAAATTTGCTGACAGAATTGACACTCACGCAAAAGTTGACCGAAAATACGAGTTTGAAATAGAAGGAACAAAGTATAAAGTAGATTTAAAATCTGAGCTACACCCCGTTCATGAAATGCAAGTGCAAGAAGCTATAGCTGGTAAAAGAAAATGGTCAGAAGTAGTGAGTCCGTTAATTAGAATGTACAACTCTCAGATTAGCAAAGGCAAGGGAGGGTCAATTAACATGAACAAAGTTATGCAAGACGGTATTTCCCACGCTAAAAAGTTTGATTTAGTTGTTCCTAAAAGTTTAGAGAATAATAGATCAGTTTATGAAAAACAAGCAGAGTTGGCCGAAAAACAAATGCTTGACCCTAGCTTTAAAGGTAAAAAAGAATTAGGCATATTTATTAATAAAATTGCGCCATCAAACGCAAAAGCAGCATTGAAAATATCAAAAGGCAAAACAAAAGATATAAAGGAAGCTATTGAAAAAGTTCAAGAAGTTGATAAATTAAATATTGAAAAACAAAAAGAAGTTTTTGCTTCAAAAGATTTAAATACTGAATTTAATAAATTTTTAGAATCATCAACTGGCATTGGCGCTGAAAAAGTATTTTCTGAGTCAAAGGGAACAGTAAGAGGAAGGAAAGTTAAAAAATCATTTGGAGATTATATTATACCAGTTGGTGCAGAAGACTTTGCTGGTTTATTACATAAAACTTTAGCTAAAGGAAAACAAGGGGAAAAACAATTAGAATTTT
>Ga0222716_10001034_pt1 | contig 23498 bp, 14 predicted proteins | sample C33_13DmetaG_FD_165044 | JGI IMG/M metagenome (GOLD analysis project Ga0222716, IMG submission 165044) | Estuarine water microbial communities from San Francisco Bay, California, United States - C33_13D | ecosystem: Environmental > Aquatic > Marine > Unclassified | place: USA: California... | reverse complement strand
TTAAAACGAGCTTTCTATCGCATAAATTCAATATCAGGTATATCTCAGCCGTGTCAAGAAGAATTGGGTGCTATTAGAAAATTATCCGATATGTTATTCCAGAATGATGTATATACGAAACAATTATTTAATAGAATGAATTTAAGAATTATATCAAGGAAAGAAAGTACCATAGATTCAAGTAAATATTATTATGATGCTAAAAAGAAACAATTAGTATCAAAACGAGTTCGGACTAATGGAGAATTAAGAGTATCAATAGTTGCATTATCAAATATAGAACAGTGGCAAGGGATGAGCCTTAAACATGCGGATGAAATAAAAGAAATAGAACAAACAGAAATGGCTAATTCTTGGGAAATGACGCGTCATTTGAGAAATTATAGAGCAAGAATGGATCTTAATTGTTGGGATTATATGATTATTCCCACTGAATTAAAGTTTATAAGAGATGTAATACAAGGTTTCGCAAACAGACATTCGGGAATTCAACATTTTGAACATGTAGAATTAGATGAATGGAGAAGAAAGGTAAATGCGAACCAAGACAATAAAAAATTGAGAATTGATTATATATTAAAAGAAATAACAGAGACAGAGATGAAGACTAAATTGTTGAAAAAGGAAAGACAAATGAAGAAAGCAACGGCAGTTCATGATGTCTATGAATTATATACAAGAATATGTTCTGAAAGTTTTAGAAAAATTACAAGTGAAAAAGAATTGACATATAAAATATTATGTGAAGAATGGGAAAAGCAAGAAAAGGTGAGATTATATTGTAATCAAGAATTACATAAATTTAAGAAAAATTTCAATTTGGCAGTTCCATATATTAAAGTAGATGGAAGAACAGATAGTTTATATAGTTCAGAAACATGTGCAATAAAGCCAATTTCAGATCATTGGGAATTATTTAAAGACAAAAATTTAGAAGTAAAAATAGAAAAAAATGTTTTATATTCTGTAGTAAAATGGTATGAAGTAATTGCAGGACAAATTAGGGAAGGTAGATATATGTATAGACGATTTTAAATAAATAATTTTTCCAAATAAATTAAAACTTTTTTAATATTATCAATGTTTCTTTTTTTTGATTCACAAGGTCTATAACCGGAATGTCCTTTTAAAGATTTACCACATAAATTACAGTTTTTGTATTTAGGTCTAATTGGTTCGATACGTTTACCAGGACAATTATATATAATTTCAACCCATTTTTCACCATCAAATTTATTATTATTAATCTGTCTAAGTTTGGTTGTAATATGTCCTTTTTTTGGTAATCCACAAATACTACATTTATAAATTCTTTTTTTCTGCTTTTTAGTTTTAAATGGTGTTCCAATAGGAGGAACGTATGCTAATCTTTCATATGATAATGTCATATTGCTAGTTCTTTTTAAATGGGAATAACCTTTAAAAAGAATATTTTCAAGAAATTCAATGATAGTATGATTTTTATCAAGTAAGAATTTACGGTCTCTATAATAAGGACTTTTTATAACAATACGATTATATTCCATATTATCATATATTCTAGACCTATTTTCGGGTATAAATTGTTTTTTTATCAATCCAATTCCCATAATTTGATTGGTTTCGTTATTCATATCAATCATATAAACATCGCTATCAAGGGGAATATTTTCAGGTAATAATTGTTGGAACCCATATACACAACCATTAAAGTTTTTCTTTTCTTTCCATTTGATATTTTCATTGTAAGTTTTGTTATTGAAATGTGCCAGTCCAATATGATTACAAATAGTTCTATCTTGTAGACAATTCATTTGTAATAAATTTAAGAATAATAAAATGAAATCAATTATTTTACATTACAAGACAATGTATGAAGAAATTCATTCATAGTTATAGGTTTAGAGGGGAATTTGTTAATAACATCCAGTTCTAAAGGATTATTTTCATAAATAGGACATAATTTATAATTAGTTTTTTTATGTTGGTGATATTTTATAGATTGTAGTTCGTGTAATTGATAATTGAGAACATCAAGATTAGTGTTTTTTTTACCGAAACTTTTATAAGCATTTTCATATGCTCTGTTTTTAGAAAGATGCATATGTAATACCATAGTAGAAGGGAGATAGTCGGTGTTATCTTTATATCTAATCATATCACATACGTGTTTTGAGTGCATACTTTTGAAATCACCGTATGTTTCTTCAAGTAAAATCAAAGTTTTTTTCATGCTTTTGTTGGGTTTAATTTTAAGTCTAGTAATATGAAAGTTGCTTAATGCGGCTTTGATAATTAAAGCAGTTTGATGGTCGTTGGTTTCCATAGCTTTTTTTGCTAGATTTAAATAAAATCCAATATTGTATTTAACTTGATGTCTTGTTAAGGCTTTTTCACCATTACTAAGTATTAATGCTACTAAATTACTAATTGCATTATTATGAATTTCTGGTATTTTTTTAATAGAATATAACAAACTCAATACTTTAGAAGTAGAAGAACGCATATTATTAGTTGTATCTTCTAATTTAATATCATAATCACTAGTAAATAATTTATGAACGATTGATCTTAAACAACCTACCGTGGGAGGTTTATTTGCATCGTTTTCTAGGAAATAAGCTTGTGTGAATAAAGCTATTCCTGTATCGGACAAAGCTCTTTTTCGAGGCATTAATATAAATAAATAAAAAAAATAAAGAAAATGAACTTATATAAATATTTTTTTAAAATTTTTAGTGGGTAGTTTATAGCGATTAATTATTTGATATTGTTCTAAACATACTTTCATAGAAACCAAAAAAGAACTATCAAAAAAATCCCATTCAATATCTTTCAATAATGATAAATCAGGGATAAATTCGAATGTTTCTTTTTCAATATTAGACATTCTATATCTAAAAGAGTTAAAAATATGTCTTATACATTTAGAATTAAACATAGTTTCTAATTTTAAGAACTCTTTGTGTGATTTATTTAAAATAACATAATTATCTTTGGTAGGTATACCATAAGAGCCACTCTCATCATAGTAAGGAATACCGAACATTTTATGGGGAAGAATAATCTTGGGAATACCATGATAAGCACACGGTTTATCGGAGTAACTTATTTTATGAACTGGATTATTATTCACTAAAATACAACTATTAATGTTTGTATATTTGTAAATATCGCATTTTTGAGAAGAAAACTTGGTTGTTTTATTACGAAAACCAATATCAAGGTTTGTTTTTACAGCTTTAATATAGTTATTTTTAATCTTTAATTTTAAATCCATTAAGAATTGTTGATTTTTCATAGGAATGGTTAAATTATTACGATATTGAATATACATTTTTAAGGAATTATCATAAATTTTAATGAAATTTTCGGCAGGTTTTTTATGTAAATGGAAGTAAGTAGTTGGAGTTTGAGCTTTATAATGAAAAATTTTGTTTGTTTCAGTAGAATCCATTGTATGTAAAGCAGAAATATGGAATTGATTTATAAAATTATTAAAATTATGTGATTTTTTTAACCAAACGGACGGTATAATAACAGCTAAATGTCCGTTATCAGGAATAGAATGAATAAATTTGTTAAAAAAAAGAGGCCAAATAGCATTAGATTTATTGGGAAAATTATAAGGTGGATTGGCAATTATTATATCAATGTCTAATTTATCTATATCATATTCTAAAAAATCTTCATTAATTATATTCGCATTATCTCCAAAAAGAGTTTTTAAAGTATTAATATGTTCGTCATTAATATCAATCATATACAACATATTTGTTATAATATGATTATGACGTTCATCTTCATCCGGAAAAGAAGTGCGAAGACTATCAAATAATCTTTTGTATAAACACATCATAAAATATCCATTGCCACAGCAAGGGTCCAACCATTTTTTATAAGGTAAAAAATACAATGACGTAGGTATAAGGTCTAATATTTTATTAATAAGTATAAAATCGGTTCTAACTTCTCCATAATACAGCTTGTTATGATGAGAAACCTCAAAATCTTGTTCGAATTCATCTAGATTTATTTCTTTAATAGACATAATTAAATTAATAAATTAAAAAAGTTTTAAGTTTAAATAATGCTTTTGAATAAATTATACATCGCGACAATCAAAGTCGCTAATTTCTTTCCACCATTGAGGAGATTTTAAAAATTGTTGAAATTCGGAATCATCGTCGAATGACTTTCTACCGACATCATATGCTCTTTTAGCATAATATTCTGGAACGTATATAATTACTTTTTTAGGTTTTAACTTTTCTTCAACGTCATCTTGTAATTTGAAAATAGCATAAACCCAAGCACCTTTGACGGTGCCCTTAAAAGTATCATTCATATCCCAATTCCATTTTGTGGCGACATGAATATAATTTAGTTTGAAATGTTTCAGCATTTTAAGAGGGAGTTGATATTTACCTTCGCCAATTTGCCTAACACATTTTTTGGGTGGTTTTAAATGAGTTAAATCTTCTATCTCCGGCAAGCTTTCTTCGCTAAACACACCATCTGACTGGTCGCCCCATCTTCCAAAACCTTCTTGTAATTCTGGTTGGTTTGTGATTTCTTCCACCTCACTATCAGTGCTTTGGTCTGATAGATTACTTTCGGCGACAGCCTTTTTGTTAAAGAGAGTAGTTTTTTTACCGTAATCTTCGTCCGAGTGGCCCGCCCACTGTTCAATCATTTCATCTTCATCTGAAGAACTAGTGAAGAATGTGTGTTGTGGCTCTTTTTGTGGTGTAGGGGGATGTATAAGGTCGAGACTCCACCTTGGAGTGTCTTCTTCCGGTTGTGGATGAAACCAATCTTCGCGTTTTACAGACGCTGGCCCTGTTTGTCTTCCTTCCATTGATGTAGTAGGATATTGTTGGGATAGACCCTTGACTTGATTTGCTTGATTTAAATCGAAAAAGCTTGACATAATGAATTAATTTAAATTGAGAAAATAAATTCAAATCAATTTATATGTTGGAACCGAACATGAAAGATGAAATATTATTTATATATCAATATAGATTATTCGGTGTGTTAATAGGTATAATATATATAATTAATTTTTTTGGATATAGATTTATATGCAAAACTTGCCCGAAAATAAAAATCAATATACCTTTTTTAGGAATAAAAAAATCAAAGTTAATTCTTTTCGGAAAACATATACATCATTGGTTGTTTTTTAGTATTGTTTTATGTATGACTTTATTTATAAGATTGAAAAACCAGTATTTTATATATTTATTACAAGGCTTTGCCGTTGCTTTAATAATTCATGGCTTGGTTTATGAAGATCGTTTTGATTTTAAATGTGATTCTAATAAATGTAAAATGTAGAAATGAACGCTCCATTGGACGAAACTTTTACAATAATTAGGAAATAAACCTCTATAAAAACCATAAATACTTTCATTTTTATATACTTTTTTTACCAGATCTTTATAGTTTTTATAATAAGGCACTGATTTATCAAAGTTTTGCAATTGCATACGTCTTCTTAGCAAATCAGTTGGGTAAGATATGGTGAGAGCACCCATGCTGGCAATGCCACCACTAATAGGTATGAGCTTTGGATATTTTTCATTGATCATATTTTGGAAAGAAAATAATAATCCACTGAAAGTTCCAAAACCAAATAAGCTCATAGAAAATCCTCTATAAAGATTATTATATTTATTCTTTTTAATAACATCAAAAATACCATTATATTTATTTTTATTAGTTTGAAGAGATAAAAAAGTTCTTGTTGTTTCAAGTGGATATATTACACCGATAGAGCATGAACCTGAAATAACACCAGAAATTAATCTATTATCTATAGTATCATTGAATTCTCTGAATAACGCATAATTTAAAGAATATTGAGGTATGCCTTTTACAAGATTAACACCATTGCCTTTCCATAAATATCGAAGCCCTTCTTTTTTAAGAACAGCTCTTAAAGAACTATGCGGAATAAATGAATTTTGTCTTTGTATTCTCCATAATTCAACTGGTGCTGAAGTTGTTTTAGAAATCATAGAAGCAATACTTGAAATAAAAAAAGTATCTATGAATGAGGTCATGGTTGATTTATATAAAGATATATTTTTAAACCTATTGCTGAAAATATAATAAAAATGAAACTACAAGTATATATATAAAATAATAGTAATTCTCGTTGTGCTTCTTTTCTTGTAAGGATAAATTTATTTAAATTAATTATTTAAATAAATTTTACTAATAATATTTAAATGGACGTAAGAATAAATACAGAAGAGGAAATGCTTGATTATGTAAATAAAAAATATCTTGTGATATATCCAGACAAAACCATAAAATTATATTCGTCTTTAAGAGAAATAGAAAAGGATACTCTTATATCTTCAAGTTCAATATCTAAAAAGATTTCTAGTATGAGATATGGCAATGATTGGTGTATATGTATATCAAAAGGTACAAAATATATATTCTATATCAAAAAATTAGATACAGGTACTAGTATAATAAATGATGTAATAGTAGAAAAAACTCAACCTAACAATGTTGTCTCTTCAACACCCATCCTACTTTCCTAGCTAAATACCTATCATAACTGCCGTGTTTTTTGTCTAATCCTGAACCATTTAAGGTACCTGGTCCACCAACATTGGATATACCTTTATTATTAGGGCAATTATTTTCAATTATTTGAGTTTGATTTTCAGCATCTTCTTTAATAACGGTAAATGCTTTTTTAGAATATATAAATGAAGAAGCCGCAATAGGTTTTTTTGATTTTTCATTTTGCATATGTCCGAATGGATGACTATTACCTCTTCTATCCCAATCACCAAGTGAGAAAAAATTACGCATTATATAATAATATAATAAAAAAATTGATTTAGATAATTAATATTAAATTGTTTCAATGCCAAATATATGCTCTTATTGTGAATTAGAATTTAAAAGTAAGCATCAATTACAAAGCCATTATAGGATATGTTCTAATGTATCTAACAATACAATGCCTTTGATGCACGACGGAATAACAATAAGGAAATTATATGATATGGTTCAAATATTAACAATACAACAAGAAAAGATGAAAATAAAAATGAGAATGTTAGAAGCAAGCAATAGGAAAATAAAGAAAAAAATATCAATTATGGAATATATAAACAAAAATTATAAAGAAAAGCCTTGCGATTTTTCAAATTGGCAGTGTAATATAAAAATAGAAAATTCAGAATTGAAAGAAGTAATAACAAATGGATTTGCCGCTGGTGTGTCTAAGGTATTAATAAGAGAGAATATGGGTCATATTTCAACCTTAAAAGCTTTTAATGAAAAAAATCAGACATTATATGTTTATAATAATGAAAAATGGACTGTAATGACAGATGAAATGTTTAAAGGTTTATGTCTTATCATGATACCAAAGCTCTTGATGAAATTTGCTAGTGTTGAAAAAAATATATTTGCTGATAACTCAGGAAAAAGGGATACAGAAAAGTATAGTAGAGCAAGATATAAAATATACGGTGAAGGCAAGATAGATAAACACATAAAAGCAATTAAAAAAATAACATATAAAAATTTAAGAATACCAATAAGAAATATAACAAACGAATATATTTAGAATTAAATCCAGATAATATATATATGTCAAAATCAATATATTTCATTAGACACGGTTATGCCTTGCACAACGACCTTTTTTTGTCCATAGGTTCAGATGCTTACAAAAAATATCAAGATACGCCATTATTACATAAAGGATATTTACAAGCAAACGATTGTAAAAAAAAACATGTTAAACCGTGGAATGGTAAATTAAAAAATATAGATATAGTATTAGTTTCACCTTTATCTAGAACTATAAACACAGCATTGTCTATATTTGGTGATACAAGATACTATTGCACTAAATTTATTGCACTAGATTGTCTAATGGAATACCCTCAAGGGGGCGATGAATTATGTAATAAAAGAAAGAAAATTGAAATATTAAAAAATAACTATCCAACAATAGATTTTTCTGAATTAAGAGGAGATCATTGGGGTGATAATAAAGAAAGTATTGAAGAATTAGAAAAACGCATACAAACAATGGTAAATTATATACAAAAATTAGATGCTAATAGAATAGCAGTAGTATCACATAGCTCGTTTTTAGGCCAATATTTACACAAAAAAATAGGCGACGAACATAATGAATTAGAACACTGTTTTCCTTTTGGACCATACACAATTGACAAGTATGAATTATAAAAAAAGTTTTATAATATTTTTTATAATTATCCTTCCATAACCCAAGCTTTGAATTCATCAAATTGATGTGTTGTTATACCCAATGCTCTTGCTTTTTCATATTTTCTGCCAGATTTATTTTTGTAAACAAGAATATCGGTATTTTTACTAATAGATGTTGTTAGATTAGCACCATTTTCTTGAAGATATTTTTCAAGTTCTTTATTACGACATCCAGTAAATACAATTTTTTTGCCGTATAATGGATTATCTTCGTTAATTTCAGCTTGTTTTTGATTATAAAGATGAGTTAAGTTTGATTTTTCCATAAATTCTTTAAATTTATCAAGATAATCAACGAACATTGATGCTGATTTATGTGAAAATCCAGGCATATTAACGATAATATTATATCTTGCTGTATTACCTTTTGGACCAACTTGTATTGCTGGTATTGTTTCGTTATATTTTTCATCAAGAACATCTGGTAGATTATCAAATATAATTTTCATTTTTTTAGCTGCTAATCCTCTTCCAAATATATTAGTGGCTGCCATAAACGAAGGCAAATCAATATTTTCAATAGCAGTTCGGATTCCATTATAAACTTTTGTTGCCATTTTTTCTTTAAAACCATCAACTTCAAGAAAATCTTCATATTTCATAGCAAGAATTTTTGACATAGTATCAAAACCAGCATTCATTATGCGTTGAACGTTTCCTCTCCCTAATCCAATAGCACCTATTTTTTCAAAGAAAGCATGAATAGCTTTCATACGAACAATCATATTATCATTTGTATCGGTTAATACATAATCAACCCCCTTTAAAACAACTTTGAAATGCGACGGTGGTGGTTTTGGTTCAACCGGTGTTAATACCTTATGAACTTTTGGAATAACATCACCGCTACGAATGATTTCAATTACAGCACCAACATCAATACCATTATCTCTTCTCCATACTTCATTATGGACCGTTACATAAGTAATAGTAGTTCCTGAAACATTAACCGGTTTTACTTTAATTTTAGGTTTTAAACGTCCATCTTTACTAGGAGACCATATCATTTCTTCAACTACAGTTTGTGCTATTTGATCTTGCGTGATAATTTTAAAAGCCCAAGCGTGTTTTGGATTACCAGATATACGTTCATATTCATGATTTCTAGTGACAATAATACCGTCCATTTCAAAATTATAGTTATTTTTCCACGTCAATAATTGTTCTTTTAAAAACGTGAAAGGATTCTTCAATTTATGAATATTCTCAACTTTAACGTGTGGAACAACATTAAATCCAACGTTTTTAAGAAATAACAATTGATCTTCTGGATTTCTTTGTGGTTCAACTAATTCATAAGCAATGAAGGTCAAATCTTTAACAACATTGGGATTTATAGTCTTAGCATTAAGAATGCCAGAGACAAAATTTCTTGGATTAGCAAATTTTTTAGAATATTTTTTTTCAAATACATGCTTATCAATCATAATTTCACCCCTTACACTAATACCAGGATATACTGGAAGATTTAGATATTTTGAAAGATGAGTAACATTTTGACCTACAATACCATTTCCTCTGGTATATAACATCAATCCACCTTGTTCGGTTGAATATCCAAGCGAACAACCATCAAGTTTAACACTGAGAATACGGTCTCCTTTATAAGATTTTATTTTTCTAGTAACATCTTTTTCTTTTTTAACCTTATCCATAGACCACATTTCATAAGGCAGTGTAATTTTGCGGTCGTCATCTATTTTTACATGTGTATGACCTTCGTTGACAACATCATTGTCAGGGAAAACATCTTTGATATAATCAATAACATAATCATACTTTTCATCTGTCATAATAGGTTTGTTGTTATTATAATACCCATCATTTGCCAATCTAACAATTTCAACAAGCTGGTCTTCGGTTAATTCAACAATATACTCATAATCTTTGATAAATCGGTTGATATGAATGCGAATAGGGACTACTTTTCTAGTTTTTCTTTTTTTCTTTGGTTTAGTTTCAATAATTTTAAAGTTGACAGCATTTCGCTGAGGCGGTTCAACATATTCAACATTTAAAAAGTCAAATATGTCTTTTTCAGTAGTGAATTTTTTATTAAGTTTTTCGGTTTTACTACCATTAACAAGTTTAGAGAAGCAATGTTCGTTCATAGTATATCCTAATTGTCTTGCTCTTTCTCTCATAAGAGTATTGAATTCTTTACCTCCAGTGAAATAACATAGGGCAAAAGCCCATTCATCTGAGGGAGTCACCATAAAATCCAAACGTCTTGCTGGCATACCTTTTAATTTGGCAATACATAAACATTTTTTATTACCATATGATAGTATTTCAATAATAATATTCTGGTCTATCAAACATTGTATTAAACCTTTATAAGTAGGAACTGACGATTCAATAATAATATCAATATCACCAGAAGTTTGAGCTCCGCGTCTATAAGAACCGACAATCATAAATTGTTCTCTTGAATTAGCAATTTGTTGGAAAGTAGAATTAATTGTGTTTTGATAAATAACAATCTCACTTCTAGGAATTCTTTTAAGTATATCTTCATAATATTTTAAACCTTTTCTTTGAACGTCATTGAGAAGTTCATTTTGTTGATTTCTAAGTTGCTGTATAGTTGTAACTTTATTAACTTTTACAAGTTCATTTGCTTTTTTCGGTCCAATACCATATACATCTTGTAAAATGTATATAGGATTATTTTTAGATTTTTCAATGATAGAAACAGACCCATTTTTAAGAAATTCTTCAAACTTTTGAATGATGGATTTACCAACATTGGGGATTTGTTTAACATCATCGATGCTTGTTATAGGCTTGTTAAATTTAATAATCGCATCTTTGGCTTTTTCATACGCTTTAGCTCTAAAGAAATTGCCATCTTTAGACTTAATGGTATGTAATTGGTTTAATAATTCTACAAATTGCTTGTTTAACGACATCTTGATTTAATAATATATAATATATTTAAATCAATTCAATTAATCTACTTGGTGCTTTATTCTTAGTGTTCTTTATTTAGTTCTTTTTAATTAGTTCTTTTTAATTAGTTCTTTATTTTTAGTTCTCTTTTCTTAAAATAAGATTTTAAGAAAGTTTCATCATAGTATGAATCAATGTGTTCTTTTTTTTCTTTTTTTCTACTATCTTTTTTATTTGTTTCTTTTAATGATTTCAAAGAATTTTTTATAACCGGTGTTGATAATTTTATTTTATTATTTTCCATTTTATAATAAAATAATATTAAAATATTATAAATGAAACTTAACTTTCAAAGTTCTTCTACTTCTCTTACATCAGTAAATGGTAAAATTAAAGATATTAGAGAAAGTGAAATATCATCTGATGGTAAACGAACTAAAATAAAAGCCCGCAATAATGATAACATTACATATGGTGATTTAACACATAAAGATTCAATGAAACTTTTTTCAATGCCAACTTCTTCAAAAAGTCTTCAAGAAAATTTAGAATTATTATTAAAAAAAAATAAAAAAGGCAAGAAAACAAGAAAAAGAAAAAAGAAAAGAAGAAATAAAACAAAAAAACGCTGTAGATATAAAATTAAATCAAAACGTGGTAAATATAAAAAATGTTAGTGTTTTAAGGCCTGAAATATATTAGGATTATTAATCTTAAATGAATTATACTTTTTGGCAACTATATAATCTTTCGCTTTATCTTTATTCATTGATTTTAAATATTTATTTGAAGCAAAAATAATTTTATCAGCGTAACCCAACATATCTACTTTGATTTTTTTATATCCATTGATAAAGTGAATAAATGAAATTAAATATTTTTCATTATCGGGAAAAGTAAAATTATAAATACAATCAAAAGATTTATAAAAATCATAATCTTCAAAATAAAAAGAACAATTATTTTTTTTCGCATTTGCAACAATTTCACTCTTCATTGTATCAAAGTTATGAATATTTTTCAAAGAAAAAGATAATTCGATTAAATAACCCATATTTGAAATATGTAAATATAATAATATATTTAGATATTTAGACTTATTTATAAGGTTAAAAATTATAAAAAAAATTATCACTTTATGCACGGTAATAATAAGAAAAAAAATAATGCGAAGAATTAAGAAAAATAATATTAGTGTGATATATAAATGTCACAATGGAAACAACATGGCGGAGCATCAAGAAACAGGAACTTAAAAGCAACAAGTGTTCTTTTTACACGATCAAATTTCTGGCAAAGAGGTGATAACTTAGAATTATACCATGATAATGATGGGAGCACCACTTATGTAGGGATTGGAACAACAAAACCATTTTCAAGATTATCATTTGGTGACACAGCAGTCCAACGTAGAGTTAATTATGCAAATGATGGTAATTTTGCCTTATGTGAAAAAGAAGATGGTTCTGAAGCAACTGGTATTGGATTTTATGAAAGATTTAAAAATTTTGACCCAACAGCCAATCGTTTATTTACAGGTTTAAAGTTTATTGTAAATAGAGACAATAATAATACAATGGATACTAGCGGTCAAAATATTAAAATGCTTCTTAGAGATGACGGTAAATTAATATTAGGACATAATCCCGATGAATCTAAAGCTTTACAACCTTATAACGTTGCTATGTTAGATGTATCAGGTAATATACGTGCATCTAAATATATGATTTTAAGCAAACAAACTACCATAACAGGATATAAACCTCCAGGTGGTATGAGATTTAACGGTCAAAAAATGATTTATACCGATGAAAACGGTTACGACCACGTCATAAAAGTAGAATCAGATGTCGCTCAAACTGGCGATTGGTCTGCGGGTCAAGATGAATTTGGAAATCCTTTGGTTTATTTATCAAATGTTAATGTTGGTGTATTAAAAAATTTATTTGATAGGGATTGTTTTGAAGCAGAGTTTAATGTTGAAGGTAGAATAACTGTGGGAGACCAAGAATGGATGAAAACAAGAGTATATAATGATACTGCTATATTTGATAATTCAAGTAATGGTATTATGTCTATATGGAAATCAATTGGTATTGGAACTCATCATACAAAAGCTGCATTAGATATCAACAGAATATCTAATTATAATCCTTTAACCACTGAATGGGTTAAAGTTCCATTTATTAAAGCAGGGTTGGATGATGTAGAAGTAAGTGGAAATTCTATTGGTATAGGTAAATTCGTCCAAGTAAAAACAGCAATGAGTTTTGCAATGGGTGAAAATATATTAATGATGGGCAATGATGACGTCCAGAGAGGTTTTGTTTTTGGAAAAAATAATAAATTACTCTTTGGTAGTAATTGCTACATTTATGGTGTAGATAATTTAATACATAATAATTTTGATCCATCTAAAAATTCTATTGCCAACTTTGCTGTTGGTGTTAATAATCGAATTTTTGATGCATCGCACGTATTTGTTTCAGGTGAAGATTGTACCTTAGGTCATATTTCAGCAGCACCACAATTTTCTTGTTCTTATTCAACTGTTTTCGGTAAAGAAAATTTTGTTTTTTCAAGATTTTCATTTACTTCAGGTTATAAAAATAGTGTTATTACTGGAAGACAAAATGTTGCCATCGGTTCTCTTAATGATATAAGTGATTGTAATACTACTATTATACTTGGAACTGCTAATATTGCTAAAGATTCCAGCGCAAATACTATTATAGGAACTTCTATCACATCCAACCAAAATACTATTGGTTCATTTCTAACCGGTAAATCTCACAATGAAGCCACCGGACAATATAATACGATTACTGGTAGAAACCATAGTGTAACTTCCAGTCAAGATAATATACTTAGCGGTAAAGCCAATACAGCAACTACAACAGCAACATCTTCTATTGCAGGCGATTCCAATATAGTAAATGTCGTCACCAATACGTCTGTTATGGGAAATCAAAACAACGTTAGTAATACAACTAATTCTGTAATTGCTGGCGATGAAAATACAGTTTCTTTCGCAACACATTCTTTCATAACCGGTAAAGAAAATAGCGAAACATCTGGAACTGGAAATATGATAATCGGTAATGAGAATACAACAGTCAATGCCGATAATACAATAGTATCCGGCCAAATTCATAATATTAATAATGCCGATGAAAGTATATTCGGTGGTAAAAGTCATTTGGCTACAAATATTGAAAGAACTACTATAATTGGTTTCGGTAATCAAGCTGTAAATGTCGTCGATGGTCTTATAGGTGGTAATCAAAATATTGTATCAAATTTTGTTAATAATTCAATTGTATATGGTGAAAATATTCAATTAAACGCTGGTTCTGCTGGACCAGGAAAATTGAAAAATAACGCTGTATTTGGTAAAGAACACGCAGTTACACGCGATACTTATCAAAATATTATATCTGGCGATAGAAATGTTTTACAAGAAACCAGTAATTCAAGTGTTCTAGGTATATCAAATAATGTATTAAAAGTTGATGATGTAATTGTATCTGGTAGGGGTCATAAATTAACCGATGTATCCAGTTCTAGTGTATTTGGTAAACAACACGATGTATCTGGTTCTACCATGAACGATTTAATATCCGGTAAATATAATCGTGATTTTAATGGTAAGGAAAATTTAATTGTTGGTGAAGCCAATAGTGTAAGAAATAGTAGCTCCAGTTTAATTCACGGTCTATCTCATGTCGTTTTAGATGGAAGCAATAATGTTAGTTTTGGTGAAAACAATCAATTAACTAGAAATAAAGGTTCAATGTCTTTCGGTAGAAAAAATATTTTAACTGATGTTTCTAACGCTGTTGTTTTTGGCTCACATAACAATATTCTTAATAATACTACAAGTAGTTTAACTTCTGGTTATTTAAATAATATTAACAATGGATTAAGAAATACAACACTCGGTGAAACAAATGATATTGATAATGGTGTAAATAATTTAACTAGCGGCCAAACTAATACTGTTAAAGACGGAAGTAATAACTTGTCATCAGGTTATAATAATAATATTGAAAATAATGTAAATTCAATAGTATCTGGTAAAAGCAATGATATTGGTGGAAATAATCAAGTAGCAGTTATTGGCGAATCTAATGATGTTAGTGGAAATACAAATAATTCTATTGTATCTGGTAAAGTAAACAAAGAATTTAAAGGCAATGAAAATGCTATATTTGGAAATGCAAATGATATTAGCAATTCTAATATGAATCTTGTTTCAGGTTCATCAAATACATTATTAAACAATAATAAAGGAACCGTTGGTGGTTCTGGTAATTATGCAACCAATAATAATAATACCATATCAAATGGTTTATCTAATAATGTTAGACATAATAATCAATTGATAACATCTGGTAAATCAACCGATATATGTGGTAATGAAAATACATTTGTTATCGGTGATACTATTATACAATATGGGGATAAAAACACTGCTATATTAGGTAAAAATCAACAATCATATTCCAATGAAAATAGTATTATTACGGGTATTCACCATTATGTTAAAAGTTCAAACAATGTATTAATAACCGGAGATACTCATGACATACGAGAAGACATAAATACATTTTTAACAGGAGATACTCATTCAACTTTCAGAACAAATCAAACAAGTTTGTTAGGTAAAGATAATTCAGCAAATACAACCAATAATTCATTGATTTCTGGTTTAGCAAATAGAGATTGGGATGGCAGCAATAATACTGTTATTGGTAATCTTGAAGATGTTAGTGGTGCTTTAAATACATTAACATCCGGTTTATCGAATAATGTAAGAAATGAGAACAATACATTTACAACCGGTGAAAGTAATATAGTTAAAGATGGAAGCAATAATATTATTTCTGGTTATAATAATACAAGCAATCAAAATAGAAATTCATTTTTATTGGGAAATGAAAATAATAATCAAACTATGTTGTCATCTAGTGTTTTGGGAGAGAAAAACACCACAATTTCTACAACCAATAGTATTATCGTCGGTAAAGAAAATAATGATAATCTATCCAAAAATAGCATATCTATCGGTTTGAAAAATGCTTCTGTAAGACCAATATCATGCATAGTCGGCGGTGAAGAAAATAGTGTCACTGATGTAAGCAATACTATTGTCTATGGTAAAAAGAATATTGCAAACACTTCAAAGCAAACTATAATAGTCGGTTCAACCAATAATAGTAATTATGATAATAATTCTGGTATAATAGGTAATAATAATACAAATAATACCGTCCAAAATATGTTGGTAGTAGGACACGACAATACATCAACAAGTAATTTATCAAATATTACCGTTGGTAAATCTAATAATGTAACTAATAGTCAAACTTCTGGTGTTTTCGGTAATGATAATACGGAAAATAATAGTGAAGCATCTATGGTTATAGGTTCAAGCAATATTACAAATACAAATATAGATAGTATAATAGTTGGAAAACTAAATGAAATTGAAAATAATAAAAGAATTGGCGTAATTGGTAATATTATAGATGTTTCTAATAACACCGAAAATTCTTTGCTTGTAGGCAAAAATCATAGAGAAAAAACCGGCAAACAAAATATAACAGGCGGTGAATATAATAAATTAATAACCACTATTAACAATATTACAAGTGGTTCGAAAAATGAAATTACCGATGGAAGTGCTAATATAGTTCAAGGTCACTGGAATATAATATCATCAAATAAAAATTCTATGGTTGTTGGTAAATTAAATAACGTTTCTAATAATGATAGTATTGGTGCTTTGGGTTATGAAAATATTGTAAACAATACAACTGAAAATTCTCTTGTTGTTGGTTTTAAAAATACAGAAAACAACGGCACAAATGATATTGTATATGGTTCTCTCAATAATTCAACTACCAATCAAAATACTCTTACAGGCGGGGTATCAAATATCATAACAACTAATAATAAATCAATCATTATTGGTGATAATAACACTATAATATCAACTGAAAATACTAGTGTATTCGGAAAACAAAACCAAGTATTACAATCAAATAGGTCAAGTATTATAGGTCTTACAAATAATTCTACAAGATCTGTTAATACTTTAATAGTAGGAGAAAGCAATATAGAAAAAAATGGATTATCAAATGCCGTTTTTGGTAAAGAAAATGATGTGAGTGGAGCTGCTCTCACAATAACAAGTGGTTTTGATAATGACATTGTTGATGGATCATATAATATAATTGTTGGTAATTCACACAATATATCAAAATCAGTAGAAAGTTCCGTTACGGGTAAAAATATCACATTAAATGATAGTTCTCAAGTATTAGCATCCGGCGAAGCCAATAATATAAATACAAATACCATCGGTTCTTTTGTTTCAGGTAAAAATAATAGTGAAATTTCAGGACAATATAATATTGTATCCGGTTTAAGCAATACTTCTACAAGTAATAGTAAAATATTTATTTCTGGCGAAGATAATAACGCCACTAGTAATAATAATTCAGGTATATTCGGTAAATCGCATATAGTATCCAATTCTAATTATATTTTTACGCAAGGTATAAGCAATACATTAAATAATTCAAGTAAATCAATTGCTTTTGGTCTAGGCAATAATCTAAGTGCTACAGAACAATCTATCGTTCAAGGAAATGCCCACGTAGCAACTAATAACCAGAATGTTGCTATATTTGGTTCTACAAATAATTTAAATCAAGAAACTAATTCACTTGCTATAGGTAATACCAATAATATTGATTTGGGTGAAGATAGTTTTTATGGTGGCAAAAGTAACACCAATAACTTAACAAAACAATCTATTGTAGTAGGAACATTAAATGTAACGAGCACAAATACGAATTCTGCTGTATTTGGTAAATCTAATAGTGTTTCATCTACAATAGAAACTATTATTGCAGGTGATAGTATAATAGAACAAAACGGAAAACATAATGCTTTATTTGGTCTAGGACATGTATCCATTTCCTCCGAAGGAACTATAGTAACCGGTAAAGACAATTCACTTTCAGGAACTACAAAATATAGTGCTATTATCGGGGAAACACATAATATAACCGGTGCCATCAAATCTTTAACTGTTGGTAATAATAATACAATAACATCATCAGAAAAATCAGCTTCATTCGGTCAAGAATTAACAATAAAAAGCACAACACATAATACAGTAGCTACTGGTAATGCTAGTGTTATAAATACTAGCACAAATTGTTTTATTACTGGTTTCGGTCATAATGAAACTAGTTCAACCAATACAGTTGTAATGGGAAGGACAAATATAACATTAAATTCAAATCAAGCATTGGTTACAGGTCAAAATAATACATCTTCAAATTCATTGAATACGTTTGTAAATGGGGCTTTAAATCAAACAACCGATTCTTCTGGTGTTTTGATTTCAGGAACAAAAAATACCGTATCAGGAACAACAAAAAGAAGTGTAATATTTGGGTTTCAAAATACAGAATTAGGAGGAGAAGGAAATCTTATTTTGGGTAATCAAAATTCAGTTTCTAGCGACCATAATACTTTAATTGGTGGTGTGGGCAATCAATCGACAAATGAAAACGCATCTTTAATATATGGTGAATTAAATAATTCAACCACAAACACAAACAGTATTATTATTGGTAAATCACATAACTTAAATACCAATAGTGAATTAGCTGTATTCGGTCAATTACATGATATATCAGGAACAAGCATAAGATCATTGGTTAATGGATTTAACATTCATGCAAACAATATTCAAAATACTATTGTATCCGGAAGAGATCATTTGATATTTGGTAGTGACTCAATTGCTTCATTTGGATGCGATAATATTGTTAATACAACCAAAAACACATTGATTTCTGGTATCCAGAATGATGTAGAAAATACAGAACATAGCACCGTTTTGGGTGGTTATAATGACGTAAGTGGTAATACATTATATTCAATAGTAGGAGGTCGTTCAAATAAAGAATTTAATGGTGAACAAAATTTAATAGTGGGTAAATTTCACAATGTTAAAGATACATTTTCATCCGCAGTTGTTGGTCTTCAAAATACAGAAACATCCGGTAATAATAATTTGATAAGTGGTAAAGAAAATATTAATATCAGTTCAGAAAATGCTTTTATTGCTGGTTATTCTATATCTGTTAATAATTCAAGTGGTTCAGGAATAATGGGTATAGACCATACCGAAACAAATGGTGTAGCCAATATAATTGGCGGTCATACTCATCAAGTATCAAATAGCACTCAATCATTAGTTGTAGGCAACGCTCATACGATTGCTATATCGAATTGTTCTGTAATAGGTGGTAAAAACAATCAAGAAACATCGGGTTCTTATAATGTAGTCTCTGGTAATGGTCATGTTATAAATACAGTTAAAAATTCATCTGTATCTGGTAAATCACACAATATTACTACAACAGATAATTCTTTGATTTCTGGTGATAATAATAGTGAAACACAAGGAAAAAATAATGCCGCATTTGGTAAGTCTCAAACATTAAATGACTGTGGAAATGTAATATCGTCTGGTATATCTAATAATTTAACAAGACAACATAATTCACTTGTAATTGGTAAAAGTATAAATAGTCAAGATGGTAGTGGAAATATAATATCGGGGAATACAATAGCAGTTACAGATACATCTGGTTCAATTGTATCAGGTATTTCACATACAGTAGATAAAGAAACAGGTGGATTGATATTTGGAGAAGGTCATAATGTTTCTGGTAGAGGAAAAAGATCCTTGGTTGGAGGTAAAAGTATTATTGAAGAAAGTGGAGAACAAAATTTAATAATTGGTGATAGTAATAAAGTAAGATTTACTAAAAATACAGCTGTATTAGGTAAAAGTAATGATGTAAGTGGAAATACAACCGAATCATTAGTATTTGGTGTTTCTAATAAAGAATATGATGGTTCAAATAATTTTGTAGGAGGAAATGGCAACGAGTCTAAACGTTCTGTCGCGTCTAATGTATCAGGAATATTAAATAAAAATACCGATGGAAATAATAATTTAATAACTGGTGCTTCAAATGATATTAGTGGTTGTAATAATATTATGGTTGGAGGACAGGATAATACATTACAGAGTTTGGATAATATTCTTGTAGCTGGTAAAGGTAATTTAGTTAAAGATGTAGACGAGTCTGTTATATTTGGAAGAGACCACGATGTCTCTGGTAATACCGTATTAACATTTGTAAGTGGAACAGCTATTAAACAATTCAATGGTTCTTGTAATGTAATGTTAGGAAGAGAACACGATTCTAAAAATAGTCAAAATGATGTTGTAATTGGTAAATCAAATACTGATTTAAATGGTATAAATACAATTATAATTGGAGAAGAACAACATGGTTCTACATTAGAAAACACATTAATGGCTGGTAAACAAAATATAGCATCTGGCACATCGGGTTCAATTATATTGGGGCAAGGAAGTAATGCAGCAAATAATACAAATTCATTGGTTGCTGGTTTAACATTAACTACAGATGGAAATAATTCATCTATTATAGCGGGAACTACAAATAAAGCAAAGAACAATAATGAAATAGTTATTGCTGGTAAAAATAATGATATTAGTGGAAATTCTCAACAAACAATCATTTCTGGATTAGCAAATAAAGAACACGGTGGATTACAAAATGCTATTTTTGGAACATTAGTAGATTCTTCTGACAATACACAAAGTATTATATATGGAACCAGTAATAATGTTAAACTGACTGCGAATACAATAGTTGGCGGTAAAACACAAACTATAGATACAGTAAAAGAAAGTATATTACAAAGTTCTAATAGTAGCATTAAAAATAATATTGGTGTAATTGTATCAGGAAAAAATCAAGATATTAGTGGAAATTCTGATAATACTATTTTGAGTGGTATGAATAATAAAGTATCTATATCAAAGAGGAATATCATATCAGGACAATATCATACCGTAAAATCTACTGATGATGGTATTGTTATGGGAAGAAATAATACGGTAGATGGTGCTATTAAGAATGTAATAACTGGTGAAGATAATAGTGCTACAAATAATTCAAATTCTGTTTTATTTGGAGGTTCAGTTACTAGTTTAAATATAGAAAGTTCGTTGGTTGGTGGTTTTACGAATAATGTATCAAATGTAAAATATGCGATGATTGCTGGACGCAACCATACAATAAATACTTCCCATCAAAGTGTTATAGGCGGACATACAAATAAAGATACAACCGGAACAAATAATGCTATTTTTGGAGAATCGCAAGATGTTGCTACAAGTTCTAATGTAATAGTAAGTGGTTCAACAAATGATATAGATAATGTTGAAAATTCTTTAACTATTGGACGTAATAACACTGTAAATGGCGCTGGTGAAACTATAGTTTCAGGTCAAGCACATAATGTATCTAGTGGAGAATATAATATAATATCTGGTGATAATTCTAGTGTAACAAACAGTAATTCATCTTTAATTACGGGTGTAAATCATACTGTATTAAACTCTAATAAATCTTTTGTATCAGGACAAGTAATTCAGGAAACAGCAGGAACAAATAATGCTCTAGTAGGAGAATCACTTATATCTTCAAGTAATACTAATAGTATATTGGTGGGTAAATCAAATAATGTATCAAGTTCAAAAGAAGCAATAATTGGTGGTGAAGGTAATACAGTAGTCAATACTAATCAAGTATTGGTTACGGGTTCTTCAAATAATGTAACTAATACTACAAGTGGTTCATTAGTATCAGGTAAATTAAATATAGAAAATGCCGGTCAAAATAATATGGTTGGTGGCGAAGGACAAAACACAACAACTGTAAAGAGAAGTATTGTAGGAGGTAAAAGTAATACATTAGCAACATCAGAAGATGTATTTGTAATTGGAAAATCAATGGATATTAATGGTGGAAAAAAGAGTATTATTGGAGGAGAATCAATAACTTTATCATCATCTGAGAAAGTATTTGCTTCTGGTTTAAATCATAACATATTAAATACAAATCAATCATTAATTTCTGGTAATACTGTTAATGAAACATCGGGTGTCAATAATGCTTTAATGGGTCAATTAATAACATCAGGAACAACTGAAAACAGTTTAATAACTGGTAAAAGTAATCAAATAACAGGTTCAAAGGCATCAATAATGGGTGGTATGAATAATCAGGTAAATAATTCCGAGAAAGTAATAGTGGTTGGTGATACATTATCTGAAACATCAGGAACAAATAACGCATTAATCGGTCAATCTATAACATCGGCGACAACAGAAAACAGTATAATGTCAGGAAAAGGATTATCAATAACATCAGCAAAAGCCGCTTTGATTTCTGGCGAAGACCATACATTAAATAATTCAAAACAGAGTATTGTAGCAGGTCATACAAATAAAGATAATACTGGTGTTAATAATGCTATATTCGGTCAAACACAAGATGTATTAAGAACTGAAAATACAATTACAACAGGACACGATAATGTAATAGTTGATGTAAGCAATAGTGCTATATCAGGTAAATCACACAACATTAATCTCGTAGAAGAAGTATTAGTAGCAGGTAAAAGCAATACTGTGAATGTAGGAACAATGCAATCTATAGTAGCTGGATTATCAAATACTGAAAATAATGGCGAACAAAATGCGGTATTTGGTAAATCACAAGATGTATTAAATTCTAATAGAAATGTTGTTGGTGGTTTTAGTAATGAAATAGTAAGTGCTGAAACATCTACTATTATTGGAAATTCAAACAAAGTTAAAAATGTAGCAAACGTTATGGTCATTGGTTTATCTAATGATGTAAGTAATAATATAACAGAATCATTAATAGCAGGTAAATTAAATAAAGCACACGATGGAGAATATAATTTAATAACAGGACAAGCAAATGATGTAAAAGATACAATTGGAGCAACTGTTGGTGGAAATAATAATATAGTAGCAGATAATGAAAATACAGTAGTAATAGGTAAATCACACGATGTAAATAATACCGATACTACAGCAGTATTTGGAGATACAAATAAAGTTTACAATAGTGTTAATACAATGACTTCAGGAAATAATCATGACTTGAACGATGTTAATTCGTCATTAGTATCAGGTCATACTAATGTTTCTAGTAATTCAGATAATATGGCTATATTAGGTAAATCAAATAATGTAACAGATACAAATAATTCAGTTGTTGCTGGTTTATCAAACATTGAAGCAACAGGAAATCATAATGTAATATTAGGTAAATCTCAAAATTCAAATACTAATACGGGAACTATGATAATGGGTGAAAATCATGTTGTTTCAAATTCAAACC